>ENA-OWPF01000007-OWPF01000007.1-human-gut-metagenome-genome-assembly--contig:-NODE-7-length-290679-cov-8.638681_pt1 | contig 290679 bp, 253 predicted proteins | sample MGYA00248261_ERZ651840 | MGnify/ENA primary metagenome ERZ651840 (study PRJEB26924, sample SAMEA4378268) | human gut metagenome | biome: human gut; feature: human-associated habitat; material: faeces... | reverse complement strand
CAGTTGCATTTGATGGTGTTATTGTAGCTGTTAATGTCTCGCTCTCACCTTCTGTTAAACTTGTTGTGCTCTTGTTAAGACTTATTCCTGTTATGGCTATTTCCTTCTGCTTTACTGTTACTGTACAGCCCGCTGTCTTTCCATTACTGCTTGTTGCTGTGATTACTGCTGTTCCAGCTTTCTTCGCCGTTACCTTTCCATTACTGTCCACAGCTGCTACTGCCTCGTTACTACTGCTCCACTTTACTGTCTTATCACCAGTTGCATTTGATGGTGTTATTGTAGCTGTTAATGTCTCGCTCTCACCTTCTGTCAATGTTGTTGCACTCTTATTAAGGCTTACTTTTTCAACATCCACAGTTGTTGTTTCATTGTCTGTAAATGCCTTAATAATAAAGTTACCACCATATGATTTATTACTAAAATCATTCCAACCATTATAAGGACTATTTATAAAGCTCTGATTAGCCTTGACTGATGCTGTACACCAATATCCTGCCTTACCAGACTGCATACTGCGTTCATATGCTAAATATGCTGTCTTACCTGAATTACTATTAACTTCTACAACAACTGAGAACTTTTTCCCTTCATTAATATTCACAGAACTGTCAAGCACAACTGTATACATTCCGTCATATGTTGTAACACCGCTTTTCTGTGCCGCAAGCGTTCCACTTTCTGGATTAGTATCATCTGACAGATTAGTATATACACTAACTGTATAATTAAGATTAGTAGAACTTCCTGTCATAAATGAAACAGCCTTAATATTCTCGCTTCCACCCAGATTGGCTTTGGCTTCAAATATATTAGAATATTTATTAGAACCTGTGTATCCCATATATCCATAAAGCATCGCACCATCATACTGATAATTATTATTATAATTATCTGAAAGCTCTGCCTCAAGTGTATACCCTACTGAATATATAGATTTATCATAGTAAGATAAGTAAAAATATCCATCTTTACCATATTCACTGCCCCAGCTATTTCTTACTATCCACGCACCATTACCTTCCGGTTTAGTAGCAAAATTATCTGATGAATAATCATCATCCCAGCCTACAATATTCACCGCATGATTGGTTGTGCGGCCTTCTGGACAATAATATGCTGCTGTTAAACTATTATAATACTGCGTACTCCAATCACTACTCTGATCTGACCAGTACGATATGGATACAGCACCATAATCCATAACTGCTTTCTTAACATCTTCCTTACTTGTCGTGTTCACTCTGTAAAAATTCTGGACGTGTGCAACATCCTTTCCATATGCAAGTGAATCATCCAACTGATTATTTTCAACCTGTCTTACATACTCTATTGTATAAGGAACAACATCCTCGTTAACAGCACCTTCCCAATCAAGAAGTGAATTAGCTGCCATCTCTACATTACCACCATACTGCATAACTGAACCATATGATGTATCAAACTTGTTAATATCACCTTCAAGTCCACCCAATGGGTCATTAACGCAATTATATGTATAATTTACAAGATGTAATTCCGATAAATCTATATCATTAGATACAAGATTTTTCTTTATAAGATTAGTTTCTATCAATGATATCGTAGAAAAAGCCCAACATACGCCATAACTCCCCTGATCTCTTACATCAGGAAGATTAGCAGTTTTATATGTGCTTGGATATGCAGCTGCCTTTGTAATCTCTGTTCCATCTATATAAGAATAATTATCATTAAGGACATCTGGTATTATCTGATATTCTCCATCTAATTCCCTATAACCTGTTGCGTGATAATTTTCATTAATATCTGCTGTTTCATTCTGATAATTCAGATACACATCTTTGCTGTCATTATCAGCGGCAAATGTTAATGCTGATGATGTGACAATCATATTAACCGCAAGAATACCCGCTAATATTTTACTTACATATTTCTTGTTCATATTGTACCTCTTTTCTTTTATACTCTGTATGCCCGTCCATTTACTATGTTATATCTTACACCATTGTATACATATGAGCCATTATTATCTGTTGTTAATGCTATGTCATAAGAATCATCGGCTGAATAGTGTATATTCTGCCATTCCACTTATCAACCCTTACATAATTAGCATAATGACGTGTTGACACAGCTAACTCCTGTACTCCACTGCCCGACACCTGTTGTGCCGGTGTGATGCTTACTGTCCCAAATATAAGCATAATACTTAGTGCTGTTGAACAATTCTTTTAATATTGCTATCAGCCATATAATTCCTCCGTTTCTATTTTTTAATTTTCATATAATTGTCTTATGTAACAATATTAATTTTCACCTAATTTTATCAAACCAATATCTTTATATAAAATTCTTATGCTATTATTCACGTCTACAAGTAAGTCTAATCTTATATATATGATATTATATATGAGATTATAAGTAAACAAAAAATGGTCTATGTTCTGACTTTTAATAACCAGCATTTCCACTAAATATTCAGTAAAAATGCTGATTATTAAAAATAAGTTAACATAAACCAGTTTATAATCTATTTATTCAAAATTCTTTTATCTTGTTCCATATGCAATATTAACATCACAGCCGCCTGCTATACCAGGAACACTTGCTGTACTTGTATACTGCCATATTCTATATCTATAACCTATGTCTGGAACTTTGTCACCATCTGCCCATAATCTACCTGTTTCATAATAAGCGTCCCAATACCAGGCAAGCCATATATCATAGTTTGATGATAACTTATCTGTATCAACATAGTTAAGATAATCATACTTGTTAATATATATCATTGGGTCATAACCCCTGCTCTTAACAGTATCGCAGAAGGCTATGCTCATAGCTGTACGAAGTTCGCTATTGCTTCGTAAATCTGCCGTTCTATAACCTGATGTTGTCTCCCAGTCAAATACAACGGGATATGTAATATTATAACCTGCAATTAAATCGCAAATATAGTTAGCCTCTTCAACAGCTTCTTCTACGGACATTGCCTGTGAGAAGAAATATACTCCAACCTGTAGACCATTCGCAAGAGCTCCTCTGATATTTTCATCATAATAATCATCTGTATAAAGACCACCATCTTCTTTTGTAGATCTTCCTGCTACTTTTACCATTGCAAATTTATAACCTGCATTAGCTACTTCTGCCCAGTTAATTACACCTTCTCCGTTATCATTGTTATGATGAGATACATCTACACCCATAATCTTTTCAGAAATATTATCTTTAGATATAACCCTTCCATCTCTTATACTATACATATAATCATCCTGATTAATTGTTCCTGTATAACTAAAATCAACCTTGCCATCTTTTATAAAGAACTCACCATTCTCATTAGCTGCAATACCTGTGAACTTAAAATTGACTATACCTGACTCTATTCGCCACCAGCCATTGATATTCTCTCTTATTCCTGTGTAATCATATCTGACTTTGCTGTTCTCTACATATACCCAGTCATCACCGTCAGGTATTATATCTGTATAATCAAAATTAACTCGTCCATTTACTATATAAAAGCGACCATTTTCATTATCTGCCAATCCATTATAATTAAAATTAACCTTACCGCCTTCTATTCGCCACCAGCCGTTTTCATTCTCTGCTATTCCTGTGTAGCTATAATCAACCACTCCATTTTTTATATATAACCACTCATTATAATACTGTTTTATTCCTGTGTAATCGTATCTGACTGTACTTTTTTCTATATATACAAGATTGTCTCCATCCTGCATTATTCCTGTAAAATCAAAATTAACCCTGCCATCTTCTATATAAAAACGACCATTCTCATTATCAGCTAATCCTGTATAATCAAAATTGACTACTCCATTCTCAACTCGCCACCAGCCATTACAATTATCTCTTATTCCTGTATAATCATATTGAGGCACTCCATTTTTTACATATACCCATTCATTCCCCTTCTGTATAATATCTGAGCTGTTATCATAAGCATAAATATTTTTTCCATTTATTAATATTACCCCTAAAGCAATGCCTGCTCCAATAAATATCTTTTTCAAAATACCATCTCCTTAATAAAATTATATTATCATACTAGTTACCTAATAAATTGATACTGTAATCAGCCAAATTTCCAACATTTGTAATAATACCATTTTCACTTTTTCTTGTCCAGTATCCATAACTAATAAAAACAGATGAAGTCTTAAGTCTTCACCTGTTTCTATTAGTTATATTTTCTAACCACTTGTTGATTCATATTTATTATTTAATTAAAAACAGTTTTTTTGCTACTCTTTTATTTCTGCTGAAAATCCACACTATAACTATTGATAATGCTGTTGCTGCAATCATTAATAATATAGTGTATAAAGAAAGACTTCCGTTTATATTTTTTATGTATTTTATTGATGTAGTTATTATTATGATATGAACAAAATATATTCCCATACTTATTCTACTTATATAAGTAAATATATTAGACATCCTCTCATTTATAACATTATCATCAATCCTTGTAAATAAAGCAAATAAACAAGCAGTGCATATTAATAAAAACGGCGAATCATACCAGACCTTATATGCATAATGTGATTCACTACTTAATGAATATAATTGAATACATAATATAATAATATAATTTGCTAAAAAGAGAAATATTAATAATTCTTTTTTTATTCTCAACTTATTATTATATATGTAATATCCTATAAGCAAATAAAGTCCATATGCTGCTCCCATATATGGTATATTCATATCTGAATAAAAGGTTTCTTTAAAATTAAATATTCTGACAAATACATTTAACATAGGTTCTATATATTCAAATATGAATATCGCAAGCATAATAGGACATATAACTTTAAATGAAAAACTCTTAACAATTTTAACTAATAAAGGAATACCTATATACAAACCGATTATCATTGGCATATACCACATATTAACCATCGTTGAATTTTTTAATAATAATAATTCTCTAATCAAATCTCCAAAAATAAATTTTTCATTTAATACAAATACTCCATACAGCTTATATAATATAACCCATATCTCATTGACAACAAATAATGGAAATAGATTATTCTTATAAAACTTAAATATATCCTCATCACTATCTATTGTTTTCTTCAAAAGTAATATCCCTGACAAATATAGAAAAATAGGAACTCCAAGTCTGCCTATTGTAAATGTACCAAACATAAATATCCTTGAACTAATTCCCAATTCCGCAACCTTAACTGACTGCTGAGTATATATCATTTCACTACAGTGACATAATACTACACATAATATTGCAAATGTTCTGGCTATATCTAATTTTACAATTCTATTACTGGTAATCATTTAGTAGCTCCACTACATTTATTATTTTGATATACACGCACTTTTACCATCAATATAGCTGCCCAATTCATATGTAATTTCATACATATTACTGGGAGCATTCTAAAACCTTTACACTCCGAAATCCTTGTATTATCAATTGCTTTTTTAAAACAATTCGTTGCTAACAATTTTTTCATATTATCTTTTTTTTGTTTATTATTTGCCGGATTACTTATATTAAATGTATCATGAACAAGAATAAGTAAAAGGTGTATAAGAATATATTGATTATATGCTTTTTTAACAGCCTGACAATCTTTTTCTACATATTCTAACGTATGATTAATAGCCTTTATATATCTTTGTGCCGTCTCTGGATTATAACTTCTTACTGCTGACTCATTATCTCTTGAATAATGATATAATTCTGTCCTCATTTCTATTGCATTTTTTATACATTGCATATATCTAAATGTAAAATCACTATCTTCTGCAAGTGTAAGCTTTGAATCAAATCTCAAATTATTATTATTAATAATATCCTTATCAAAAAATTTTCCCCATACTGTCATATACTGGGTAGGATTTTTTACCATATTACATCTAAATTCAAGATATTCTTCAACCTTATTATATACAATGGTTTCCTTTTCCACCCTGTCTTTTCCACTATTGTGTCCAAAATGTATAAGCTTCACTTTGCTTATTTCTTTTATGTCTGCAATACTCTTAAATGTATCAGGATATAAATAATCATCAGCATCTAAAAAACATATCCATTGTCCAACAGCGCTATCCAATCCTTTATTTCTCGCATTAGACACGCCCTTTTCACTTTGTATAACCTTAACTCTATTATCTTTATGTGCATATGAAAGGCATTTATTGTATGTATCATCTGTTGACCCATTCTCGACAACAATAAGCTCCCAGGATAATCCCGACTGTATTTGTATGCTTTCTATCGCTCTTCCAATATATTTTATAGCATTATATGCAGGAATAATAACACTCACATCTACATTACTCACTTATACTTACTCCTTATTTTATGAGAACTTCATTTATAGAGATAATTAATTTTATATCAGATTTATTTCTCTTATCCAAAAATACTCTCACACTTATCAAGTACAGAGGCAATTGTAGCATCCATATCATAGTACTTATATTCGCCAAGTCTTCCACCGAATATAACCTTATTCTCTGCATCAGCAAGCTTCTTATATTCCTCGTATAACTTTCCGTTCTTCTCATCATTTACTGGATAATAAGGTTCATCACCCGGCTTCCATTCTGATGAATATTCCCGGCTGATTATTGTCTTTGGAAGGTCGTTGCCAGCTTCATCCTTGCCGAATTCAAACCACTTATGCTCAATAATACGTGTCCAAGGTGTCTGCCTGTCTGTATAATTAACAGCCGCATTTCCCTGGAAGTTAGGCTTATCAAGTGTCTCATTCTCAAATCTTACTGAACGGTACTCAAGTGTTCCAAGCTTATAATCAAAATAAGCATCAATAGGACCTGTGTATACAACCTTATCTGCAAGTGCATCAAGTTCTTCCTTATGCTCAAGATAATCTGTATTTAATCTTACTTCAATGCCATCAAGTATATTCTCAACCATCTTTGTATATCCCCCCATTGGAATTCCCTGATATAAAGCATTGAAATAATTGTTATCAAATGTAAGTCTTACTGGAAGTCTTTTAATAATAAACGCTGGTAAATCCTTGCAATCCCTTCCCCACTGCTTCTCTGTATAACCCTTTACAAGCTTTTCATATATATCACGGCCAACAAGTGATATAGCCTGTTCTTCAAGATTCTTCGGCTCGCCTGTTATCTCTTTCTTCTGCTCTTCGATCTTTGCAGCAGCTTCCTCTGGAGTAACAACGCCCCACATTTTATTGAATGTATACATATTAAAAGGCATTGAATATAATTCACCCTTATAATTAGCTACAGGGCTGTTAGTAAATCTATTAAATTCAGCAAACTGTGTGATATACTCCCATACCTTCTTATTATTAGTATGGAATATATGTGCACCATACTTATGTACATTAATGCCTTCCTGCTTCTCTGTATAGATATTACCTGCTATATTAGGTCTTTTATCTACTACAAGCACTGACTTTCCTGCCTTCTTTGCCTCGTGTGCAAAAATAGCTCCGTATAAACCTGAACCTACTACTAAATAATCGTACATTACATTTTCCTCTTTTCTATTATATATTTTTGTTTGATTTTGATTTTGCTAATAAATTTTTAAAGTAATTAACATTCATTAGTTTTTCTTTCTTATTTTACAAAATATCTTATTCAAATTCTCACTAACAACTTCTTCTTTCATAATGTAAAGCATAACAACATACACACCGAAGAATAACACTGCTGATATTACAAGCTTTATAAACACTCCTGATATAAAATGCTTTACAGCTAATGCTACAACTGTTGATATTGCTAATGCAATTATAATCTTAAAATAGCTTTGATTAGAATACAGATACTTTACATCTTTCTTAAGATATACCATTTGTACAATAAGCACAACAAACTCTGCGACCAGTGTTCCAATCGCCGCACCAGATGAACCTAAGAATGGAATAAATATTGCATTAAGTATCAGATCAACTATCGCTCCTGCAAAAGTTGATATCATAACAGCATTTTCCTTTCCCATAGGAATAAGCATCTGTATACCCATAATATTAGTTAAACCTATAAATAAAAGCGTTGGCATAACTATAATCATTGGAACTACTGCACCGCCAAATGCTTCTCCTGACAAGAAAAGCACGCCTTCTCTTGCAAATATCATAAAATATATCATCATAGATGTTGCCGCAAGCAGAACAAATTTAATCGCTTTCTTAGAAAGTTTATAGAACTCATCCCACATTTCATGCTGTATATAATAAGAAGCTCTTGGCATAAGCACTGTTCCTAATGATGTTACAATACTCACAAGAATATTCTTTATCTTTGTTGCCGCATTGTAATATCCAACTTCAACATCATCTTTCATAAATCCAAGCATTACATTATCCAGATTAGTGTATATTGTTGTCGCACAGGATATTATAAAGAACATAAATACCGGCTTGAAATGCTTTTTAAAATTAAGATTAGATACCTTCTTTGTTCCTATTATCTTCCTTAATCTGATAAAGTTAAACACATTAGATGCTGAAGCTGCAAATATGGAAATTCCTCCATATATAACATAATCATCAACATTTCTTACTAATATAAACATTGCAATAAGTGCAATAAACTTAAATATTATTGAACGTATTGTTATATATGTATACTGCTCAAGTGCTTTGTACAACCATTCAACACCTATTGTATTAAAGAATATCAGTGTACTTGTTATAAGAAATAGATTTCTGTCAGCTCTTAACCTTGGCACACTTGCTAATGCAATAAAGAATACTACATAAGCAAAAATACTCATAACAACATTAATTATGAATAATTCATACACCGTCTTTTTTAACTTTTCTTCATCATCTCTTACAACCGCACAAGCCCTTATACCATAGGTTGGAATACCAAGCTGTGATATCATAACAAAATACGTTACGACCGAATTAGCAAATGAAACCCTGCCGGTTCCAGCCGGAAGCAATACCCTTGATACATACGGAAATGTAATAAGCGGAAACAAAAAGCTGGACATCGTAAGTATCGCATTCATTATAAAATTCAGTTTTAATGATTTCTGTTTGCTCATAATTACTGCTCTTTCTTTACAAATACACTATTTATTTTATCAATAACCACTCCTATTGGTTTTGATAATTTTTGCAACAGTGGAATATCTTTAAATATATCTTCATCACAGAAAATATACGCTATAAATACATTGAAAGAATGTAAAAGAAAGATATCGTTTATGCAAAAGAATGATATTACAATAATAATGCTTACCATATATATATCACTTTTTTTATATGCTTTTAATAATATATATACATACATCATTACCATTAATAATAAAATGATAATTCCATATTCCATTGCAATACGAAGGTAACCCATATCTATAAAATAAGTTGTATCTGATATTCCATGATTAGCAACTGAAAATCCTTCTACATCAATATGAACACCTAATAATGAAAATCCATATCTTACTATTGCATTTTTACACTGCCATAATCTACCAGAAAGAATGTTATTTAACTTTATCCACAATGTGCTCTGCTGGTTATATAATGGAAGCAGACACGATATAAAAGCACAAATAACAGGCACAGCTATAACTAATTTTTTATACTTATATATAATGTTCTTTAATATTTGTCTAAATCCTGATGATAATTTTACTATTAATAACACAAATAAAACTAATGTTAATACAATAAAACTCATTTTGGTATTAGTATATTTATAAAGGAGTATATTTATAATCTCTAAAGCTATACATTCAATACATGTCATCTTACTTTTTCTTGCATAAATATATAACATTGCAACAAACAAATATAATATTGGTGATAAACTTGACCATAGAAAGCCTAATGAATATCTTGCCCTTTGTGTATCTAATATTGAATTATCAGCCAATCCCATAAATGCACATATAATTGTTATTATTAACAGACCACCTTGAATGATCAATGAACATTTAAATAACTTTTGGCTACTTATGCCATATATGGCACCCAAAAATAAAACCGTAAAGAACAAAAATTTATCTTTCCCTGTCACTACTGTAACGCCTGATATTATTACCAATAATATATAGAAAAACAACATTTCTTTACTATAATTATTTTTTATTATTTTAATAAATATAGCAACAGCAAACATAGCATAACATATATATCTTGCCATCTTTAATATAGTATAAAACTTTGTGCCTTCATTAAGTGCATACCACGCGGTATTAGTAAATGTAATCAGAAAAATATATACACCAATTAAAAAAAACATAAATATATTTTTCATTTTTGAATCATTCTTAATTTTATCAAACACTATTTTATCCTCTCTTTATATTAAATTTCTGCTTTTTCAATATCATCTCTGATTTGAGATATTTGCCTGCTTAAATACTCACCATTTCTAAGTTTTCCTGATATTTTTTTTGCATTTTCTACCATTTCATAATATTGTTGCTCACTTAATTCGTCAAATTTCTTTGAAAAATCATCAATTGAATCAACAATAATTCCTACATTATTATCTTTAACAAACTGAGCCTCTGCCGCCTCACTCCATATTACTACTGGCAATCCTGATACAAGATATAAAGATAATTTGTGTGGATTGTTATATCTAAGATAGTTACCTGTGTTTCCAGTACAACCATCAATTCCATCTCCATCCCACACAAGACCAAATCCCTCATTTAATTTAGAAGGTATCTCATCAGCAGGAAATGCACCTTTGTAACTAATTGATTCAGAATTTAAAATATCTTTATTAAAATTAAGACCATATAAATTAACTTTAACAGACTTATCTAATGTATTAAGCCCCTTTATATATTTACATTTATTCGTATCAAGATTTCCTGCTATATTTATTGTTTTTGAATATTTAATTTCCTTTTCAGCCAGATTATTTTCTGCAAGATAATCAAATATACCCAATTCATATATCTTTTTATCATCTATCCCCTGATTAACAAGATAATTTTTCATCAAACTGTTATGAGCTATAATATAATCTGCTATTTTATACATTGTTTCATCTATATGTTTAAATTCTTTTTCTGATTCTGGAAACATCTTTCTTAAAGAATCCAAATCGTGAATTAAAAATATAAGTTTAATATTCTTTTTTTCTTTTGTCTTCTTTAATATGTCAATATAAAATCTTTTATTTATATATATAGGATGTGGTACAAATAAAACACTGTTATCTTTTATTTTCTTTATTTTTTGAAATTCCAAAAACTTATTCAGCTTAATCAGATATTTATTCCCACTATTTTTTATTTTTAGTGTATATGGTTCTATGCCATTCCTTCTAAATATCTCATTACAATCATTTACCGCTTTTGAACCTGCATTATTTGTTTCTTCCATTTGTATATTTATGTAATATTTGTTAATCATACACTTTTCCTCTATCATTATATTTATTTAATACAATTGTTATTATAACACGCTATATATTTTTTATTTTATATAATTTATAAATTTATTAGTTTCTGTATTTATATCAAATCCAGCATCTATTACTAACTGTGTATATTTATTTCTATCATCACTTTTCTTATTATCATATATAATCTGTGCCCATTTTTTGTCGCCATCATCTAATGATATAAATTCAATATTTCCTGTTACATCTGACTCCTTTGTTATTACATCTTTAGATGCATAACAAGGAAGTCCTGCTGTCTGTGCTTCTACTAATACTAATGGTAACCCTTCAAAATGCGATGGCAATACAAAAATATCCATAGCCTGAAGCAGTTTATTAACATCTGAACGGACTCCCATAAACATTACATTCTCAGTTATTCCCAAATCTGCAACTTTCTGTCTTATTGCTTCCTCGCCTTCGCCCTGCCCTATTAACATCAACACTACATTATTATCAAGCTTTAAATATTCATTAAAAACATCAACAAGGAATTCGTGATTTTTCTGATACTGAAACCTTCCTACATGCCCTATAACATACTTATCTTCCAATTTATATTCTTTTCTAATCTCATTTCTAACAGCTTCATCAAAAGCATAATCTTTAGTCTGGATAGCATTGTTAATTATATGATGTTTTGGTGAGTTAATTATATTCTCATTATAAAAATACTCTGATGCCGCCATTGAACAGCTCCAATAATCAGTTGCATATTGGCTGAGTCTTGTCTTATTAAGATAGTGGAATATTCCTCTTAACTTTGAAGTTTCATTGCCAGAATTATGTGCATGGATAATTCTTTTCTTAATTCCATATTTTTTAGCATATACAAGGTAATCAATATTAGTTAATGTACAAGTATTATACCAGAACACATCATATTCACCTTTATGTGCTTTAAAGAAATCATCAAGTGCTTTCTTATATGCTTTATAGTCTTTGCTTTTCTGTGGTATTGTGTATATCTTAGACCCCTTAGCTGTAACTTCATCTGCATACACCATATTTTCCCAATTACATAAAAAATCAAACTGGACATCACTCCAATCTATATTTCTATAATAATTCATTACACAGCTTTCCATTCCTCCTGGATTATCTGTCATTCCAAATACTAATACCTTTATGCTCATTAAACTATTCCTTTCAATCTACCAGAACTTTTGCACTTTAAAATAATCCCTCATAGTAAATTTGACTATTAAGGGATTATCATAAACTCTATAACTTTTTAAAAACTTCCGCTGTACTTCTTCTTTAAGAATTTAGCGGCAAGAAACGACTTTACTTTCTTGATTTTATTAATTTTTTCAGTATACATAAATGGTACTTCTTTGTAATTTAAGCCATTCTTATTCATCCAGACATCAAAAAGAAGCTCGCTTAATCTGCCTGGATATCTGGCCTGAAATGCATCATATTCTTTATCGCCAAGTCTTTTTTCCACTTCAAATAAAATATCAAATAACCATTTACAATAACTATTAACATTTTCCCTGCTCATAATAAACATATTAAATGCATGCATATATGTCTTTTTCATATTAGCATCAAATGTTGCAAGATATTCCGGATATAACTCAGCTATAACTTCTCTTGTACAATCTAATGTTTCTATATGATGAGTGTGTTCATAATGGCTGTAGATTGTTTCAATCATATAATTTCTCTTCTTTGGCACTATTACATCACACTTATCTAACAGGTTGGATGCTTCCTCATATGACAATATATTATCCATTATATTGTCTGACTTCTTCTTTCCTTTGAAGTGTCTTCTATAATGTGCAAGACCAATATAATCAGCATCAAGATTCTTCCACGCCCAATACAGACCAGTAAGTTCGCAATACATAGAATTCTTAGACGATATATTATCCCCTGTATTATCCTTGGTGTAACCTATATCCTTCTTTCCTTCTGCACCAACCTGAACTGGTACATACATTTTATCCTTAGGCATTTCATATTTCTTATGAGCAGCCACTATTACCTTTATATCTTTTCCCATCATATTCCTCTCTGATTATGTTCCGTGATTAGTAAATACAGTTGCAACTGTCTTGAGTAAAATCTTGATATCAAGAAATATGCTCCAGTTATCGATATACTCCAAATCCATCTTTACAACTTCATCAAAGTCCATAACACTATTTCGTCCATATGCCTGCCACATTCCTGTAATACCCGGCTTCATAGACAGTCTTCTCTTGTGGTGTCCTTTATACTGCTTGAACTCACCCACCGTAGGTGGTCTTGTTCCGACAAGGCTCATATCTCCCTTTAACACATTAATAAACTGAGGAAGCTCGTCTATACTTGTCTTTCTTATGAACTTACCAACTTTGGTAATTCTAGGGTCATCCTTCATCTTGAACATAAGACCATTCATCTCATTCTGTGCCATAAGTTCTTTCTTACGTTCCTCGGCATCAATATACATTGAACGGAACTTATAAATATAGAAATAACGTCCATTCTTTCCTACACGCTTCTGCTTAAAGAATAATGGACCTTTTGACTCAATCTTAATAGCTGGTGCAACAAATATCATCGCAATTGTCATAAATACAAGACCCACGATAGCTCCAACTATGTCAATACATCTCTTTACGAATAAAGACTTCCAGCTATATATCCTGTTAGCAAATGTAATAACTGGAATACTTCCAAGATAACCAAGCTTCGCATCGAAATCCCTGTATACATCTAATACTTCAATCTTAAGATGTACAGTAACACCCATATCCTCAAGTTCCATAACCATAGGCTTGATACGTTCTCTTATGCGATCTGTAACATCTATGTAGACTTCATCAACGATTTCATTCTTAATAAACTTCATCATAGTATGGATATCTGCGACAACTGGAACTCCATTGATATCCTGACCTGTCATATTCTCATCCATAATTACAATTCCGTCTATCTTTCTTAACCAGTCGTCCTTCTCATCAATCTTTGAAAGTGTATTCTTAGCCCTGTCCTTAACTGTAACCATTATGACACGGCTTGCCCTCTTGCTTTCGTTATGAGATTTAAGATATGCCTTAACAAGCAGTCTTGATACATACATAATAACTATTGCAACGATAACTGTAACAATATATATGCCTCTCTGGATGCCTTCTGCATCTCTTCTTAATAATTCATAGACAGCGAGTATAGCAGCAAACAGTGCACTCTTGCATACTACTGACCTGAATTCTTCAAAATAACCTCTGCTTATAAAATCATTCTTGACATTATAAAATACTGCTGTAATAACTGTCGCCACCAGTATTGATACACAGTTATTATTAAGTTCACTAAAAATCTGTCTGTTATTCATTCCCCAATATAACCCCAGCCAGATTATTCCTGCAACATAATACGATAACACTATCGCTATTGCATCTGTAAAAAATATAAGTATATTCTGTATACTTTCCTTAGTTCTGTTAATATTCGTCATAAGCCCCCTGATAGTATATTATTATTTATGCAATCTGAATAATTATACTATATTCGACATAATTGTCAATAATGTAAAAATCCGTCCCACTCTATTATGTGGAACGGATATAGTTCATTTTATTCCACTGTAACTGATTTAGCAAGATTTCTTGGCTTATCTACATCAAGACCCTTAGCTACACTTACATAATAGCCAAGTAACTGAAGTGGCACAACAGCAAGTGATGCTGCAAAATGTTCATCTATCTTTGGAATGTATACAGTAAATTCAACTGTATCCTCAACTTCATATTTTCCATATGTAGTAAGTCCCATAAGATATGCACCACGGCTCTTGCACTCAACCATATTGCTTATCGTCTTCTCATAAAGCTCACTCTGTGTAAGCACACCAATAACAAGAATATTATCTTCAATAAGACTTATAGTTCCGTGCTTTAATTCACCAGCGGCATACGCTTCTGAATGAATATAAGATATCTCCTTAAGCTTAAGGCTTCCTTCAAGACTGACTGCGTAATCAATCCCTCTTCCTATAAAGAATATATCCTTTGAATTGGCAACCTTTGCGGCAAACCACTGAATTCTTTCCTTATCTTCAAGAATCTTCTCAATCTTATCAGGTATAGTCTTAAGTTCTTCTAAATATGTGCTGTACACATCATCTGCTATCTCACCTCTTACTCTGGCAAACTGAATTGCAAGGCAGTAAGCGGCTATAAGCTGTGTACTGTAAGCCTTAGTTGTAGCGACAGAAATCTCCGGACCGGCAAGTGTATAGAATACATTATCTGCTTCTCTTGCAATTGAACTTCCAACTACATTGACAATGCCAAGTGTCTTAAGTCCCTTATCCTTAGCAAGCCTTAATGCCGCAAGACTGTCTGCTGTTTCACCTGACTGGCTTATAACAATCACAAGTCCATCAGGATCTAACAAAGGCTTTCTGTATCTGAACTCAGAAGCGAGTTCTACTCTTACTGGTATCTTAGCCAGATCTTCCATAACATACTGTGCAACTACACCAACGTGATATGCCGAACCACAGGCTACAATATATATCTGCGAAATCTTCTTAATCTCTTCATCTGAAAGCTCTACTGCTGATAAATCAAGCTTCCCATCCTTTAATACAGAATTAAGTGTATCAGCAATTGCCTTTGGCTGTTCGTGGATTTCTTTCATCATAAAATGCTCATATCCACCTTTTTCTGCTGCCTCAGCATCCCATTTAATCTCTACAAGCTCTTTTTCTATCTCATCACCATCAAGGTTATAAAATGTTATATTACCATCTGCAAGACGTCCAATCTCCATATTGCCAATATAATATACATTTCTTGTATAATTAAGTATAGCTGGTACATCAGAGCCAACATAGCAGTTGCCATCACTGACACCAAGTATCATTGGACTGTCTTTTCTTGCTACATATATTTCATCTGGATATTCCTTGAACATAATTGCAAATGCGTAAGAACCACGGATACGAACCATAGCGTGGTTAATGGCATCTACTGGAGTATGCTCATACTTCTTATAATAATAATCAATAAGCTTAATAGCAACTTCTGTATCAGTTGATGAATAGAATTCATATCCATTCTTAACAAGCTTATCTCTTAATTCCTGATAATTCTCAATAATTCCATTATGTACGCCAACAACATTATAATCATCTGATATATGTGGGTGGGCATTATTCTCTGATGGCTCTCCGTGTGTTGCCCATCTTGTATGTCCAATACCACAAGTTCCTTTAATGGCAAGACCATTATTAGTCTTTTCCTCTAATGCCTTAAGCCTTCCCTTCGCCTTTACAACCTCAACCGGACTTTCCCCATCACGAACCGCTAACCCTGCCGAATCGTAACCTCTATATTCAAGCTTTGCAAGACCATTAAGAAGTATTGGTGCTGCCTGTTCCTTACCTACATATCCAACTATTCCACACATAGATATATTCCTCTCTTTTAAAAATTCATATCACCTTATAATATATTATTCCGTTCCTAATTACAAGAGTATAGAATATTTATTTTAAGTCCATATTTATTAACTTCTGCTTTTCACGTCCACCATAGATTACGACTATATTTCACCCTTTATCAACCCTTATATAAATCCTTATTATTAATCTTTATTATTAATTCTTCCTGTTAATCACTTCTCAAATGTCACAATAGCGGTAATATCATTATAACCAAACTGCTGCATTTTCTTCTGAAGCTTATTAAGTGCCTCATCAAATTGCGAAAAAGTATTATATGTATCATCAAAATACCGCATTGCCTTTTCTTTATCTCCATCTTCATTAGCCTGCCACGAAAGCTCTGCATAATGATGCAAATCGTTATGTGTCTTTACTAGCTGCTTGAATTCGGAACTATTTACAATATTATCATCCTTTAACTGTGCAATCCATTTACCAAGCTTACAGCGTGACGGATCATCTACCTGCTTCTTTAAAAGATGTTCAAATCCTACGATATTATTATATACTCTCCATGTAAGAATATAATGATCTACTTCAAACACTCTCATCCAATCCTGCTGTGTAATCTTAGAACAACCTCTTACAAGGTCACTTCGTGTCTTATCAAGATATCTGCCTACCTTGAATACCCTCTGTCCTGATTTAAGACAGTCATCAGACAATATGCTGTAACTATGTGAAATATTCTCTATCTGCTTAGAAAATGACTTTGTAACACCTGTCTGTGTATCTATGTCGTTAAAGACACTATCAACCTTCTCACTTATGTCATCAATCTGGCTGTTCATCTGCTGCATAACTTCAAGTGACTTCTCTACCTTTTCATTCCCTTCACCAAGGCTTATGGTAGTCTCATCCATTGCTTTTGCAAGCTCATCTATATTATCTCTTAATTCTTTAACATACTTGACTATACTTCCAGCAGACTCTGCTGTATTATTAGATAATAATCTTACCTGATCAGCAACAACGGCAAAGCCTCTTCCTGCTTCTCCGGCTCTTGCAGCTTCAACAGAAGCATTTAAAGCCAAAAGATTACTCTGGTTAGATACCTTCTTAACAAGGTCTACAATCGCTTCAATCTTACCAATCTTACCCTTAAAATCCTGAACTTTATTATTGATAGACTGAATCTTCTTAGATGACGCATTAACGGCTTTGATACTATCGTTCATATCTACCGTTACATTATGAGACACTGATATTATATCGTGGGCATTATCACGGATATGTCCCATAGCCATAGAAATGTTCTCTATAGAACTCTCAAGATGCTGGCTGGCATTCTCCATATGCTGTATCGACTTAGTCTGTGTTTCTACCTGATTAAGTGTATCTTTAATCAAAGTATTATCGCCAAGAATCTCCATAGTTTCATTAAGTCGCATAACAACTGGATTATTAACCTGCTTAACCGCTTTAAGCATTGAATTAAGCTTATCTGCATACAGCGTATTATTAAAATCCGTCGCATCTATCTCATTAAAATCACCTGAGGCTATATTGTCAATTGCCTCAATCATTCGCCTGACATCACCTTCTGGCAATAAGTTCTCTTCTGTCTTTTTTCTAAACATATACTTTCATTCTCCTATATACGCACAACAACGGGTTATAAAATACAACCCCCATTTCCCAGCAACAGACATACTATCACAGTCCTTATTAACGCAGAACAAGCTATAAATGTCTGTAAAATATCGTATCTTCGAACTATTTTATCAAATTATTCAAGTCTATATAACACCGATATTGTAATAATATCATAATTCAAGTGTATTTACCATACAAAAATAAAAATTCGTCTGATATTGTAAATGTCAAGCTTTTTTTACAATATTTTCACAGTATTTTTACTGCATTTTAGTATACTATAAATGTAGTTTATTATGTGGCTTGAAGCCTGTATTTTGCTGGTATTGCAGTAAAATTCACATCGAATTACAGCACAAAAAGACTGGCATTTGTCAGTCTTTTAAAAATTATTATTCAATTGCATTTATTCAGATTAATAGCTTCATTTCTTCCATATATAATTGCTTTGAGGATTTATAGCTAAACATTCGACGAGGATAATTTTCCAGCCACTTTTGTACTTGGGCTATTTCTTTCTTGGACATATTATCGAAGTTTGTTCCTTTTGGGATTTTTCGTCTTATCATTCTGTTGCCATTTTCATTTGAACCTCTCTCGCTACTACAGTAAGGATGGCAGTAATACACCTGTGTTCTTTTCTTCCCAGGGTATATGCAGCTGCGTTCTATTCCTTCGCAATCTGCAAATTCAGTTCCATTATCTACAGTGATAGACTTAAATACAGCATAAAATTTATCACCCATCTTTTTTTCGAGAGCATCAAGGGCAGCTACGACACTTGCAGATGACTTATCTGATTGCTTATAGATTATAGGCTGCCTTGTCTTTCGTTCAAAAAGTGTAAGCAGTGTGTTTTTAGACTTTCCTCTTGAACCAATGACAGAATCCATTTCCCAGTGGCCGAACTCCTCTCTTGTCAGGATATCTTCAGGTCTGTCCTCTATGCTCATACCTGCGATGTCTCTTTTCTGTACTCTTACAGTATTTTTCTTGTGCATTTTTTTGTTACGTCTGATTGGCAGGTCTTTATTAGTTATGTGTGTGAAATATCCTTTATCTATAGCATTATAGACTGTCCTTGTACACACAGACTGTTCATATTTATACATTCTGCCTGACTGCTTCATAACATTAACAGTTACCTCAACACTGTAGCCGTTACTACAAATATTATTTTCTATCTCTTTTGCAAGCTTCCTGTCTTTAAGAAGCTTTGGCATAGTCCCTCGGTTAGATACATTTTTATCTGTAATGCCCTGCGCTTTATCCGCAGAATATCTCCACTCTGTCGTTAAATCAGAATTAGTATGTAAATATCTGCCTTTGTTCCATTCATTATAAACAGTTTTTAAACAGACATTCATTTTTGCCGCAATCTCAAATTTAGATAATTTAAGACTGAACAATGTTTCAAGACGAATACGTTTCCGGTAATTCAACTGACTATAACCCTTCATAATATCACCCCTCTTTTTTATGATGGTTATAAATATAATATGTAAATTTTATATAATTCATATTATTACAGTTGTCGGTTTGTGTCAATATATGTATTATTTAATATATATATACACTAATACATATAATTCTAAAAGAACAGCAGTTATCACTAACGTGCAACAGTGATAACTGCTATATACAACTGCATAACATTAATTATATATCCGTATTTATATAATACATATCGTCTTATATAATCAGCTGAAATATGAATTGAATAACTGTTCCATTTTATCCTCAGGCAAGATAAACATACGTCTTATTAATAATTCCTGCATACCATTTTCAATGGCTGTCTGTATAAGTTGTCTCTGTTTTTCATTCATTCTGCTGAAATAATTTATTATTCCGTCCTCTATGCTGTCAGGAATTTGTACTGATGTATCATTTCCATCTATCTTATCTGAATGAATATTATCATCTTTCTGTGTGACAGATTCCGTCACATTTTTTCTGGAAGCCGCAGCTTTTCTTTTTTTATCTTTCATTTCGGAATTCTTCTTTAATTTATATAATCTTTTTAATTCGTCTGTTATCTGTTCATCTGTTGGATCTTCAGATGTGAAATTCATATGCAGAAATTCATCACTGAATACATCTACTGGCTTTACTCCCTCAGGAAGCGCAGATGTTTCTTCTATATTGATAGAATTCTTAATAGTTACATACTCGCCCGTATGTGGATCTAACATAGATTTAGGTTCTACAATATAACCACCTGTACCTGATTTCTTATTAAGCTCCATTGCGTGATCGTACAGCGGATTATTTTCCCAAGGCAGTGCTTTTCTATCAAAAACCGGTCTTTCATCTTCAAGAAAAACTATGCAGTTATGCTTATCCATATTTTTGATTTCGGCTGGAGTCATAAGCTCTCTTCCTGTTTTCTGGTAATTATTGCTTCTGTTATTTCCATTGTAGCCATCGCTGGCAACATCTACCGTAGACTTACCCAGCAGTTCAGATATGGCTTTCTGCGTTTCGATAGCACCTTGTCCACAACCTCCAAACCAGAATATAGGTACATTATCGTGAATAATTTCCGCTTTTTCACCTTGATATAAATCCTTAAACTGGCTGATTGACTGCAATAGAGGTATCATACTGATATTTCTTGAACGTATAACGCCCATCAGCTGTGCACAATCTGCCGGCCGTGCACCGGCGTAGAATTCATCAAGCCATAATTCCAAAGGTATTGGTAATGAACCATCCAGGTCATTATCTGCCATTCTCATAAGAATTGTAAGAGCCTGTGAATACAGCATAGAACAGACAAAATTATATGATGTGTCTGTATCATCTACACATAAGAATATTATAAGCTTATTCTTAGTCGGCTTTTTAAGTGTACCGCCAACACCAGTAGCGAATTCTGTAAGCTTCATATCATCCTCTTCGAATATACGCTTAAGTGCCTTTGTTTCACAAAGCTTCAATTTTGCATTAGTAATAATGATAATTGAACGTACTGTTTCAGCTGCACCGTCTTTAAGTTTCCTGTAATCTCTTACAGCTGGATTGTCCGGACTGTCTTCCTCTGCTAATTTATCCATTTTTATCTGTAGTAATGTAGGCTGTTGTTCTCCTTTTTTTACCGGTTTTGATGTATCTTTTTTTGCTTCATCATTCACTAATTTTAATACATTATTAAATTGCGCTTTACGTCCTTCTTTTTTTGCATACCACCATTCATAAAAAAATATTGACTGAAGATATAGTGCCACTCCATCATCCCAGAATGGATCATTCTTCATTGCATCAGGAGGGGTAAGTGATTTCTGTATATTCGCAATAAGCTTTATTATATCTTCCTCTGTTTCTATGTAAGCGAAAGGATTATACCTGTCTGATAAATTCGGATATTTAAGGTTAAGACATCTTATTGTATATCCTTTTTCCATAAGGTATAATCCATACTTTTTCATCAGCTCGCCTTTTACATCGAGCACTATCTTATTAGCTCCTCCGTTTAAAAGATTAGGCACAACAACTGATGTTGTTTTAAATTTTCCTGATGAAGCAACAACTACCATATTGTTATTACAAGGTTTTCCGTCTCCCTGCGTATCGATTTTTAAATTTTTAGATATAATTCTGTTTAAACTTTCATCATTATTTGCTCTTCTTTTAGTTATGTCTTTGGGATTGCCCCAATCCTCTGAACCATAAGCAATGTGCGACTGCCAGTTTCTCATTTTATCCATAATATAATAACAAAAAAACACCCATACACATACGCCCCAGCCTAAACACTGCCAGGTGTACTTATTGAAGTACCGCTTATATTCATAAAAGTGTTTTGCAAGCTCTGTAAGCTTATCTGGTATATTTAGCATATTGGTATCTTCATAGCTGAATACCCCGGCGAAAAACAAACTAAATAAAAGCACTGCGGCTAACAGATACAGATACACTTTATAAGAAATCTTTCTATTTTTTAGCATTGTCTTTACTCTTTTCTTTTATTTGTATAGAAACTGTCCTATTTTACATTCTCATTCCTGCTGTGTATTCAATCTCTGGCTCATCAATATTCTCTGTGACGGATTCCGTCACATTTTCTTTAAGCTGCATATCTTTTTTCAGCTGCGGCATTATACGCTCTATATCATTAATAAGTCCTGATGCAGTTTTCTGTATTGTCTCTAATGACTGTTTAAGTTCCTCTGTTTCTTTGCTGGAACTCCAGCCTGCTATGTATCCAAATGAATAATCAGATGTATCTATGCCAAAATGCTGGCATACTGTATAAGCAACACTCTCAGCTTCAACTTCTTTAGTCTGCCTGTCCTTTTTTTCAGCCTCATCCAATATATCATTATGAAGAATGGAATGGGCAATCTCGTGTATCATTGTTTTTACCGTCTGGCTTTCTGGCATTCCCGCCTTTACTGCTATGCTGGCTGTCACAGGATTATAATACCCTTTTGCTACACCTGATATATTTTCAAAGCTGATTGGAACTGATGTGCTCTGCTTGAGGGCTTCAACAAATAATTCATATTCATCAACATTACCCGTAAGCTCTGCCACACCAATTTGCGGGAGTGGATTCCCTTCAGTCTGGCTTACATCAAACACTGATACTATTCTGTAGGCTGTCATATTCACTTCCGTTTCTTCTTTTACTGGATTGCCATTTATATCAAGCATAATCTCCCTTGACACAGGGTCAACCAGCTCAACTAGTACTTTTTTCTTATACGGAGAAGGAGCAAGTATCTTTATTCCCTTTTCGCCTTTTTTAACGTGCCTTCCAAAATTCTTTTCCCAGGATTTAAAACCAGCAACAAGTGTAGCGTCAGGATTCTGCCTTGCTATGAGAAGAGTGTTATTAATACTGTAATTATGAAACTTCGACATTATATTGAGATAATTTTTATAATTATCGCTTTCAAATACTTTGTGTACTCCTTCTTCAAGCATCTGTGGTATTTCATTCATTTTATTCTGTGTGCTTTTTGCACTTTTATATGCAGTCTTATTCTCACTTACAGTTACATAATTACGTCTTTCTGCCACCTGTGGGAAATGGATATTCATATAGTTCTTTTCATAATGTGCATCTGCAACAGGCATTGCTTTCTTTTCTGTAAAGCTGAAATATTCTTTTCCATTACCACCAACTATAATGTGATCAACAAGTGGAATTCCTGCAAGCTCACACAGCTGTGACATTCTGTCAGTTATCATTACATCTGCCTCACTTGGTGTTGTATCCTGGCTTGGATGGTTATGTATCATCATCATTGATGAGGCATTTGATAATATAGCTGATTTAAGTATTTCCCTTGGATGGGCAACTGAATAGTTCAACGTACCAGCTGATACAAAATTGACATTTATAGGCTGCATTTTTGCATTGAAATTAATTACACCTATAACTTCCCTGTCATAATCAGACATTTCTTTAGCTAGTGCCCTCACAACCGCATCTGGTGATGAAAGCGGTTCTTCTGATGTAACAGGTTCCCTTGTCTTTACAAGCCTTACAGATACTGTATCAAGCTTGAAGGCTTCATCATCTGATAAATAATGATTAATCTCTGCCAACGCTGCCACCTCCTTTTCTTGTGACGGATTCCGTCACATCTGTGTATTCTGTAAGCGGTGTAAGGTCAACTGAAATAATCGTATTATCACGCATATCCTTTACAAGTTTCTTAATATCCTTTAATTCTATTTCTTTTATTTTATCCATAACTGCTCCTTAATTTTTAAATATCAAAAAAGCAGACAACTTAATGCCTGCTTTTAGCTGTTGATGTGACGAATTCCGTCACGCATTCCTATATTAATATTTACAGATTATTTAACTGGTGCTGCCTTAGGAATATCTGGCGTAACATTTTCAACTTTCTCTGCAATTGCTTTTGCTGCCTGCTCTGGATTTGCTTCTTTAACTTCAAATTTCTTGAGCAGGTCTTTCCCTGTCGGATATGTTTCGCCGGGATCGAATTCTAATTTATTCCCATTGATATTGTAGGCACGCACTTTCTTCTGGTTATTGACAAATGCTATATACCGCTCCTCATTTTCCACCTTGAATACCTGGTTCTTAGGAAGCATAACTATCTGCTGTCCTTGTGTGCCTGGGATTGTAGCAAAAATAAACTTAGGAAATTTCCGCTCCATCTGATTATTTATTGGGTTATCGTTAATCAGAGTTTTCCAGTCAATGGAAATTTCAGAATATGCCATATTGCTTCTCAACGCCTGGCATTCAAAACCTTTTGAGTCCTTTATTACCGTATCCCATTTCATCAGTTCTTTTTCCATTTCATCAGCATCAAACTTTTCATATTTTTGCAGCTTTTCTTTTAACTCATCAGAAGCGGAGTTCTTCATATACTGTTCTGTTGTTTCCTTTGCCCCATCAGTGTAATCATCTTCACTAAACACTTTCATCTCAGCAGCTGCTTCTTCCGGTTCATTTTTCATTAAAGAACGTCTGTATGCTTCATAACACTGTTTTGTCACATTGAGATCTGCACTTGCAATTCTCAACTGCTTCTCTCCATCGTCAGGCACAAGATCAGGAAGTTCAGCAAAATTTACGTTAACTTCCGTGAGTGCATTTTTCATTATGTCAAGCGAAGTATCCGGAATAGATATAATTGTTGTCTTTCCATCCGTAAGATTGACAAGATCGTCTGCATTCTTTTCACCACCGGAAAGCTGCTCTTTAAGATAATCTGTAAACATAACATTGAACTTCTGCTCATCTTTTCGTGCAACGCTTATATGCAGGGCATTATCCTTATCATTAACTGAATCCATTACGCAGTATTTAATTCCTGCATTATCAAGATAATTTTTGGCATTTTCTATAGCATTTTCTCTTGTTATATCTGACACATAAGGCATTCTGTATATACTGAATTCACCATTCGTTGTCTTCATAAATTTAGCAAAATTTTCGACCATATCCTGGCTGAAATATTTTTCTTTAACAGCTCTTGCAAGAAACTGTACTAACTTAAGTGTTGCATAAGCTATAGGCTGTGATATTTTCATATACAGTTTAACGCCCTGTTCAAGTTTCCGGAAATCTGTATATATTCCATCTGTTATATTCATTTTCATCACTCTTTCATTATTATTTTGAATGTGACGGAATTCGTCACTGATTGTTACATTCTAAAAGCTGTTTCAGCGTAATCTTCACTTATATTGTTTTCGATATTCTGTTTTTCCAGATACTGCACAGCTTCATTTTTCAGATGTTCTTCTATCTGATTCCACCGCTTAGAAATTTCAGGATGCAAATAGCCATAATCTATGCTTACAAGTTCCATACTCTTGCCATTCTGTGGATCATTTACCCTGAACAATCCTTCAAGTTCATATCCATCAGTTTCAACTGTGAAATGAAGATAGCCTTGGTCATCATATTCAAGGTTATTTATTGTTGAAGCAATTTCCTGCTGTGTGACGGATTCCGTCACATTTACATCTTTGTTATCTGCTGACATATTTTTATCCTGTGTGGTATTTATGTATAATTCATCCATCTGCCTTGCAGCATCTAATGCTTCTTTTGCGGTGTCATATTTTACAGGAAAATTATCTTTATCCCTGACAAAATCCTCAGTCAATGTATCATAGACAAAATATCCTTGTATGTAATACTCCTGCAATTCAGAATACTTTGCTTCATATCTTTCTGGCAGTGCAGCTTGCTGTATTGCCTCTAACATATAAGACTGGCTTTTAACTGCTTCTTTATACTGTTCAAGCAGCTTATCAAGATTAAACTGCAATTCCGCACGCTTTACTCTTGGTCTTATTTCTCCATTTTCCAAAGCAAATTTTGATACATCAAAAATATTGGCACACATACTTAACTGGCTGTCTGACAGCTGCACTATTCCTTTCTCAACAGCTTGCAATGTATCTGTATTGATAAGAAGAATGTTTGCAAGCGTATCCTGTGATATGCCGTGTTCACTTCTTAGCCTTTCAATAATTTTTCCATACTGATTATTGTTAATGGTCATTGTATGCTCACTCCTTTCAGTGTGACGGATTCCGTCACATAATAAAAAGTGATACTCCCTTTTGGAAAGTACCACTTTACATCTTTATATTATTATTAATTTGTTCATTAAGCTCTTCATCAGCTCTTGGAAGAGCCTTCTGTGCTTCATCTAACTGCTTATTTATACAATAATCTGTAGCTTTATCCAGCTTATGCTTCTGTGTATCATAATGATATACATCATATGACAGTATTTCGTCATTAGCTACCTGTGTATTATTAACCTCTTCAACCATCTGCGTAAGCATTGCTATGCTTTCTGCCGTTTCAGGTGTAAATTCATTAACAGGCATTGTTATTACTTCGCTTATTGATGAAGGAATTATAAAATAATTAGCATTATTATATCTGGCAGCAACCTGGCTTAACACAGCATCATCAAGAACAAGTGAAGCTGCACCTTTCATCTTATTCTTTGATGTTACGACAAACATTGACATATCCATAGCTTCTGAGGCAGTATCTGGTTGTATGTTTTGTAAAACATCAGATAAATTTCTAATTTCAGGTTCGAGTACATTTTTAGTATTTTCGGATACTTTTTTAAAAAATTCATCTTCTGTCAATCCCATATCCTTAACTGAACTTTTGGGAAGCGGTGCCACCATACTGTCATTACCATCCTGAGCCAATAGAAGCTTTGGAACAAAACGCATTCCCTTAACTTTAAACAGTGCTGCATTTTCATTGTTGTATGATGGTGACACAGCTAAAAGATATAGCCTGTCACTTATCTTATTAAAATCCTTCATAAGCTCTGGCAGACTTGAAAAATCAATATTAGGTACATATGTATTCTTTAAGAAATGCTGTACTATGCCTGCTGACCTTACACCTGCCTCTATAATATCCTCTGAATTTTTTACACTTTCATACAAAGCATCAAGATTAAGCACTGGCATAGGCTTGCCTGTTTCCTTTTTAATTGGGTCAATAAATACTGCCCCGGTGTAGTCACCCATATTATTAATATGAATTTCGATTGCTGCCATATCGGACGGAAGATACCCTTTTACTGCTCCTGTCTCAAATAATCGTCTTACTTCATTTTTCTTTACCATTAATAGATCCTCCTTATATTTGTGACAGATTTCGTCACATTTATTCATTTAGGGTACAAAAAAAGGACTTGAAACAGATTTTTACATCTGTCTCAAATCCTTTTCACGCAAGTATATTATAGCACGCTTAATTAGTGACATCTAGTGCCAGTTTTATATTTTTTAAAAAATATTATATTTTTTTTGATATTTTATATGTTTTTTCACCGTAAAAAAAATGCTTTTACATTATTCATATTATAAAGATTATTTATCAAACAGATAAATAATCTACTATAAAAATAATAGGAGGAAAGAATATGGAAAATATAAATAATATTATATTATCTGTTATTGCAAGTATAATTGCAAATTTTATTTGCGATCATCTGAAGAACAGATAATATATTTATCAGTAAACTGGCTCCTCAATTTCTAGGAGTCAGTTTACTATTATTATTGTAATATCGCACAAGACGCTTCATCATTTCAACATCAATTTCAGGCTTTGCAATTCTTTTAATCTCTTCATAAGACATATCACTTTCAATACAATCCATTAAATAATCTTTCTGTACTTTTGAAAAATGATTGTTTGATAATATATCATTAATAAATGTATCTAACATATTATTAGCGGCTTTTTTGCTGTTTTTCTTGCTGAAATAATCAAAAAAGTTTATGCAAAACGGATTGGTTTCACCAGCTCTTACAGAACCAGCATCATTATCTTTATTGTTATGTAAGGCAAGCATAGCTTTTAGCTCATCATTCTTAAGCTTCAATTCATCAGCCTTTTCTTTCAGCTCCTTATTCTCTTTCTTTAAATCATTATTGTTACGCATAATAAGCGTATATGTCTTGTCTTTAGCCTCTAACGAAATCTTATACTGTTCAATAAGAGATTTATTAGCTGCCTTTTCTCTTTCAAAGGCAGCTTTAATCTCTTTCTCAAACATCTGCTTTATATCATCATTGGTATCTTTTAATTTTTCCACTTTGTTGCTGGCATCATTAATCTTCTGGTTTAGTTCATCATTATCAGCATATACATTCATCACAGCATTTGTCAGGGAATCTGCCATATTATTCTCCGGTGCTTTAAAAGCTTCTTTAATGTTGCTGCTGTTTCTTAATGTTGTTATTGCGGTTATTACATATCTTGCTGCAATAGAATTATCAAGGCTGCTGTTAATAATGCTGTCTATATCTATCCTGTCAATTCCATATAATTTACACAGATAATCCATTATCTCTTTGACATATTTACTGTCAAAAGAGCTTTTACTATCTGTATTCACTTCCTGTCTCTCATCTGCTACATTGACATCTGTATCATCGCCAACTATTAATATCTGTTCCATATGTTATACCTCTCTTGTCTTTATTTGCTTTTAATATCAGCTTTTTTCTTATCAATATTTTCTTCCGGTGTATTTTTTACTTTAAACGTGACGGATTCCGTCACATTCTCATATACATCTTTATCTTTCAAAATACGTTTTAATATTCTTTTTTCTTCATATAACGCATCAAGCTGGTCCTGATACTGTGAATACGTCCGTCTCTGCGGTGCGGCCAGGGCAGACTTATAATTTTCTTCATATAGTTCAAGTTCATCAGATAGCTGCTCATATTCTTCATCTGTCATATCACTTCCAGCTGACATAAGTTTGTTATAAAGTGCAAAATATTCTTCTCTTGCCTTTAGTTCTTCATCAGTGTATATATTATCTGCTAACAAACTATCATCGGCCGCTGCTTTTATCTCTCTTATCTCTTTAGCAATTTCTTCAAGCCTCTGCTTTGCAATATCAGGATCTGTTATATTGTTATCAAGAATATAGTTACATTCATCTCTTAACTTATCTATCTCTAATAAATCTTTTCTTACCTGTATCTGGTCTTTAAGCTGTAAATTAAAATAATGGTACTGCCTTGCGTGCTGGTACCGTACTACAGCACAAGCCTGAAAACGTGACTGTTGCTTATGTTCACTGATTGCATTAAGCGACTGCTTTACATAAATTTTATCCGGTGGTATGTAATAACCATTCTCTTTCTTTTCGGCAAGACGCTTTTTAATACCTGCTATAGTGTAATCCTCGCCTAAAATATAATCACGTCTCGCAGCTTTTGATGTTCTTCCCTGCACCTCTTTCATTGCCGGGTGGTGGTATGCTGCATATGCTCCGTGTTTGGCAGACTGCCCTAATCTTATCTTATATCCCATCCGCTCCATTTCTGAAAAATACTCCGCAATGTTATCAGAATTAGAAACTGCCATATCAATATCAAGTCGGATAATATTCTTCCAGGTAAATCTGTCTGATTTTATTGCAGTATGTTCTGCATAGGAGCGGCCGACACGCTTATCACTCTTGTCATATTCCAGCCGTGATAATCCATACTTTTCAGTAATTTCGTCTGTTACCGGCTGTATATATTTCTCCCAGTCGCCATTTACGTATCTGTATTTAGTACCATCATATCTTCCAACTGAATTGAACACAATATGACAGTGCATATGTGCGTGATCGTTATGTACAGCATAGACATATTCGTATCCCTCACCTAAATATTTTTCGCAGAACTCTTTACCTACACTATAACAGGTGCGCTCATCAGCTTCTCCGGGGCGGAAGGATATTACAAAATGATACCCTTGCCGTCCCCAAGTTTTATTGAATTCATTTTTTGTCGTCATCATTGATGAATATATTTCTTGCGCAGTTATACCGCAGTTGCTGCCTACCCAAAGCCCATTTTCAGTTTTTTCAGGGTTCATAATATAGCTTATTGCATTCTGTAAATGTTGTGAGGGCTTTCTGTTTTTAGCTTCCTTAATGTTCTTTAAAATCGTTGTTGCCATTGCTCATCATCTCCATTTCATTTTTCAAAGTATCAATCTTATTTTCAATACCAGTTATTACTTCATTGAAATATTCTTTTGAAGCATTATCTTCCAGACATCTTAAAGCAACAAGCGACTGATGAAACTCTGTACGAATTTTTCTTATTTCATTAAAAATCTCTTTAAGTCTTTTATCATTACTTTCATATAAAAGCTGCTGGCGAATGAAATCACTCACCAGCAGTCCCTCATTATTTATTTTTGCTTTATCATATAATATTTGAAATGCTGCATTCTCAACTTCTGTAAGTCTGACCTGCAGTATTTTGTTTCTATATCCATCAGGACTCTTATTTCTTTTCATTCGATCACCGCCTTAGAAATAAGAATTCTCTGTATTTCCACTATGCTGGTTATAAGAATTGGAATTTCCAGCTTCACAATTCTCATTATTGGAACTTATAATATTTTCATTTCCTATACCAGCTTCAGAATTCAGCTTCTGAAACTCTATAAATTTATTAATCATATCCTGAGAAATTCCACTTCCAAGTTTTTCTTCAAGAGCTGATATTATTTCTTCATTTCTCTTTGTACGTTCTTTAAGCTCCTGTGCGTGTCTTTGCTTTTTAAGGACGGCAATCTCTTTTTTCTTTTTGTTAATCTTCTCATTCAATGTATCAATTTCTTTTTCTACTCTCCCTATTTTTAAATCAAAATCTGAAACACTCAAACTCATATAAACCTCTCTTCTTTCTCTCTGCATTTATTCTTTTTTGTTCAGCATATAATTGTTCATTGTAATTCACATCGTGCGTACGCTGTATTCCATTTTGTAACCATAGCGGTAATTTATCTCTAAAAGTTTTAAGCACTCTTCTTTCACATATCAGCATAAGTCTTTCAAGACTGTCTGACTGTTGTGGATACCACACCTGCATCTCCATAGGATTTACAATCATAATTTTTTGATGGAGAAAATCTGCTACTGCTATAATATTAGAAGTAAATTCCAGTGTTGCAGTTTTACAGTCATCCTTAATTCTCCACTTCATCCAGCGCCAGGGGGTTATATCATCCCTGAGAATCAGGGGATACTCTATCCTGTCAGCTGAAATCACATAATATTCTTCCTTCTGCGCTGTGACTAATGTTGTATAGTCTACATCTGCGCCTGGGAAATCATCATCACTGAATTTTAAATTTTCAAGAACCTCTTTCTGGTTTTCCAAAATCATTTTTGAAATTTCAGAAAGTTCATTTTCAATTTTCAAAAAATGTTCTTCTGAATTTTTAAAATCCTGAATTTCATTTTCTAATTTCTGGATATGTATTTTTGAATTCTCATCTTTCAGATTTTCAAAATCTTTTTGTTCATCTTTCGCAATATCATTTTGATAATCTTCCTCATCCATTTTTGACAAAATAAATTCAGAAATTCTCTTTAACCTTTCCTGAAAACTTTCATTGCTATTATCTGATGAAGCATTATCACCGCTGTCATTTCCGTCTGCATATAATGCTTTAACCGCAAGACGTAGAATTGTTTCTGCTGCTTTGCTAAAACTCATATCATCTGGTTTTATCATTTTGATTTCTTCGCCTATCTCGTCAGATATTCGTACTGTCAATGACATTTTTCTTCACACTCCTATTCTTATTTTGATATTTTTTAATGTGCATCACTATGAGGCATATTCTTCATTTTTAGTGATGCAAAAGTGCATCTTGCATCACATTCCCTTTTATATGTGATGCACTCTGCATCATTGTGCATCATCAGTATTTACCTGCTTGTGGCAGTTGTGATGCACTTTTTGTCCTGTGATGCACTTTTTCTTCCATTCCTTCTGTTATGTATTTGCAAGATACGCATTTTGTAATACAAAATCACCACTTAAAAAGTGGCTTGCGGACTTGTTAGGGAGTTCCCTAATACCCCTTTTTTCAAAAACAGCACACAGACATTTACATTTTTCAGACTTATAATTTCCTGTTGCAATTTCTAAATTCATTAAATCTTCACCGCCCTTCATTAAAAAATCCACCCGCAGAATTTTTAAACCTACCAGTGGATTTTTGATTTTTGTAATTTACTTTTAGTATTTTGTATCTTTTTATAAGAGACTCTTAAAAAATAATTTTCCGATTTTCTGTAAAATAATTCCATCATTTTATATAATTTTCAAGATATTTATTCATAGCTTCTTCTCTTCCTAAATCCTCGTGGTCAGTTACATATCTGTAAAATTCATCTATAAGATTGTCAGCTGTTGTCATTTTTATGAGCTTGATATTGTTATTGTTATGTACATTATCCTTTAAAAAAATCACAATTGCTTTCTTCAATTCAATCTCTCTGCTCTTTGCAAAAATATTTTCTTTTGCACTCTTCATCATATCCATAAAATAAAGCTCATATTCAAAATCAATCTTTTCTAAAACCAAATCCATCATTTTATTTTTCCTTCCAGTTAAATTATTTTGCTGTGTGACGGAATCCGTCACATTTTTCTTTATTAAATTCTGTATTTTATATTTCTTATTTATCTAATTTAGTAGCATAAAATATAATTTTTATTCTGTGTTTTCTTCCGGTTCAAAATGTATTATGCGTCCTGCATAAAGTAAATTATCCTGATGCCAGTTATCGTTATTGTCATATACGCCAATCGGATCGCCAGCTTCGTACACTTTACCATCACCTATATAAATTGCAACATGTCCAATCTCTCCAACAGATGATTCATTCTGATAGAACAGCAGATCACCGGCTTTCAATTCATCAACTGATATTTCCTCACACCAATCAAACTGCTCTCTTGATGTTCTTGGAAGTTCAATTCCTGCTGTGCCATAACACCACTGCACAAGCCCTGAACAGTCAAAGCCTTCTTCCGGGTTACTGCCGCCCCAGGTATATTCCCAGCCATAATACTTCATTGCTTCATCAACTATTTTCTGTACAGCTTCATCTTTATAACTGTATATATATTGGTTAACAAGCTGTGCATAAAACATATTTCCGTATGCGTATCTCCAGCCGCCATTGTAATCCACTGCTATAGAATTACTATAATCCACTTGAATTCCGCCACTATATTTTTCTGCAAAACTGATAGCTAATTCCAGTGTATACCGTCCGCCATTATCTGCTACATAATTAATAAAGCCCTGTCCATAATTGTAAGCCTGAACTGCTGTCATCAGGTCACATCCATTCTCATTTGCAAGACTAAGACAGCCTGCAAAATAATAAGCTCCCTGCCGGATTGAATCTTTAGGGTCTGTAAAACTTCCCGGTGGCAGACCTGCAGATTCGCTTGACTGCATTGGGTCATTGCCATTACCGTGTGACTCGACTTCCATTATTGCTATTAAGTAATTCACATAATTAAGTATCTCATTATCAGTTGCAGCTTCCCTTAGATCATCTGAATAGCTTATAGTATTTTCTGAGAGAAGGTATGTCCTGATTCCTGAGGACACTTTATTAACTGTATTAGTTATAACGCCTGCAACTGAACTTATTACCGACACCAGAACTGTCGCTATAACAACTACACATAGTATCAATGCTATCACAGGCATAAGTGCAGAGCCAAGATATGTAAGAACCGCTGTAGCTGCTGTCATAATTATTGCAGCCGCACTTTTAATAAATCCCTTTTCTTCAGGATGGAAATTAGTTTCACCTGAAGTATTAGTTACTGCAGCACTTTCACCTGGCCCGTCATCTCCTGTTGCCTGCTTAATCATATCTGCATATTTTTTAGCTGCCTGTCCTGCAGCTTTTACTATTTCAGATGTTCCGCCACAAGAAGCTGTAATGGAAGCTTCTGTAAGTTTGTCTGTTTGTTCAGATGCAGCTTTTGCAGCTGTATCATCTGCCATTGTAATATTGCCACTAAAGCCAGAGTTTTTTCTGGCTGCTGGCTTATTATCGTCTTCAGGTTCTTCTGATAATTTTATCCTGCTTATACGCTTTTTATCTTCCGGAACTGCTGTGCCTGCATTAGTATCCTCTGCTTTAACTGTCTGTCCTTCCCGTACTGCCCCGCTTCCTGTATACTGCGGTTCAGATACATCGGACTTCTTATATGAAACATCTGTGACTTCCTGATATACTTCATCATTATAATAACTACCGGCTTCTGATAATGTCTCCTGCGATATTTCTTCCTGTGATAATGATAAATGACTGTCTCCACTTAACGATATGCTGTCATATGAATACATATAGCCAGCGCCATTTTTCTTTTTTATATTATGATCAGACGTAATGCTGTCATATACAAAATCATTTTCTTTTCTATACTGCTCTGCCACGCTCGCAAGCTCTGAATACTCTTTTGTCTGAACAAATTCCTCTAAAAGCTTTCTTCTTTGTGTTTCCGGCAGTTCATTAAAGAGCAGCTCATCTTCCCTTGATATATACCTTCTTAAAGCTATCTGCCTGCCGTCGTAGCTTTTAATTCTTATTCCTGAAGCTTTTATTACATCATCTACTGGATTTTCGATATAATTCTTTCTTCTTCCTATGCCTTTATTGCTAAGACCAATACTTTTTCCTGATAACTTTACAGCCATATATATTACTCTTTCTGTCCTGCATTATTAAGTTTATTAGCAGCCTTTTCATGGAAATTCGTTGAAAATGGCTCGTACAGCGGATTAGTATTTTTCATAAAGGCATCGAGCAGTATTACCTTCCCATTCCACACCATAACGCTTCTGCCTTTAGTATCGTTAGATAATGCTTCATACTCTATATCCGTTAAACTCTGTATCTTTGATAACGCACCAGCATCAGTGCCTTCCTGTTTGAAAAACATCTTATATCCGCAGTTGGCAAGCATATCTCTTAAATCTTCACTCATTACAACACGTGCAAAATTCTGGAATGCCATTGTACAAATGCCACCAAATTTACGATAAGTAAGCACTGCTTTAAGAAGAATATTTCCAGTAGATATACTCTCAGTTACATACTGGCATTCATCAACTATGAATCTTGTTGCTCTCTGTAATTCCTGGTTGAATTCAATTCTGTTTGTCAGAAAGAACATAATTGTAGTCATTACTGGCTGCCAGATATCGTCCGATATGTTATTAAGTCCAAATGATACAAGCCTTTCACTGCTTATATCTATATCAGATGGATATGCAAACATATCATATATTCCTTCAGTAAAAGGCTTAAGGGAATTAGTCATCATATGAATAATACGTTTATCCACATCATATTCAGACTCTTCTTCCATTTTTATAAGTTCATTCCTTACATCTTTTATTGTCGGCTGTACAAGTTTCTTTGCTGTAAATGTCCTGTCATACACCTTGGCAACTGCCTCTGTCATAAATGCTTTGTGTTCTGCTGTATATGCCATATTCTTCATAACCGCCTCTGTAAAGCTGTTCGCCCATCCAGTGACAGATGATATGAATGTATGTCTTACCTTTTCTGATTTACTCTCAAATACGCTTAAAGGTATCTCCATAGGATTGATATGTATGTCACCCCTTGGGGTCATATCAAGGAACTTACCACCATATAAGGCACATATGAACTGTGTTTCATTCTGCGGGTCTATTATCTGGATATCATCATCGCTTGATAACAGCACCTGTGATATTTCCGTCATTTTTATAAACATTGACTTACCAGAACCTGTATTGCCAATAACTACACCATGAGGTGAATCGAGCTTCTTTCTGTTAGCAAATACAAGCTGCTGTGTTGTTGTATCTGTTCCGTAGAATATTCCGCCCTTTTCTACGAGATTCCTAGAATAAAAAGGCTGCATTGCCACAAGGGAACTTGCAAGAAATGGACGCATTTTCTTAACTTGCCGGCATCCCGTAGGCAGTGCTGTATTGAATGCCTTAAGCTGCACCTGATTGTATGTATCAAGTGTTATCCCAAGTTTTTTCGACTGTGCCTGCAAAGCTTCTATTCTTCTTACAAGCTCATCTTCATTTTCTGCCGTTACTGTTATAATAAGATCTGCCATAATACACTCTTCTGAATCATCTTCAACCTGATCTATATAACGCTCAAGTTCCCGTCTTTTCTTTTTCTTGGCATAAGAAATTCCCGTAACAGCCTGATTATTATTCTTCTTTGCATCTGCTTCCTGCGCTATTGCCCTTTCATTATTGCCAAACATGCTCTTTAAGGCATTATTAGTCACATCGTGTGCCACAGGGGCGTAATCTATTGTTATGAAGGAAGGATATTCTCTGTTAGACAGTGTATATATCGCTTTATTGGCATCTACTGATGTGTCAAATCTTCTTGCGAATAATACAGAAACATACTGGTTCTTATTGAATATCATAAAGTCCTTATAATTATCTATTGATACAGGAATGACATCATATAATGCATCACCTTCAAAACTGTAAGGTGCTCCAGCCTCTTCCTTATAAAAGAATCTGTCGATTATTTCTAATCTCTGCTCTCCATTAAGTGGAACAATCTTACTTTTAAATGCTGCAAATGCTCTTTCTATCTCTATATCCATTCCAAGAAAATAACTTCTTGCTTCATCATATGTACTGCTTTTTACTGTCAGTGTAAGAAGCAGTATGCGCTTCACATCATATATTCTTGCTTCTTCTTTTTTCTCATCTATCCATTCCCTTATCCCTGAGGCTATGACCGGGTATTCATCATCATTCTTATTGACAAAAATGTCATCTATGAATTGATTCATATCCTGATATTCATTTACAATCGTAATTTTGAAAGACAGCTGCATTGACTTAAAAAAATCCATCAGTTTCTCCAGAATCTTGATTTTGTCGTCTCTGTCCTGATTGATATAATTAATATCTGTAAATGCGTAACATCTGTCATACAGCTTTCTTGCTCCTGTCTGCTCAATCTGGAATATCCCGCTTTTATGTGCCTTGGCTATCTGTATGGCATCCCTTGAATTTTGTGGATACTTGCCAGAATGCGAAGAACTTGTTAATACTACACTATCCTGAAATTTCTTAGTTGCGTTAAATATCAGTGCCATTATCCCACCTTCTTTCTTATTATTTCCAATACACTATTCATACTGCCCTGTTTCTGTACAGAATGATGCATCGTAAAATAACGTGATACATCAGGCTCATCAGTTTCATAATGTATTCTTGAAATACTCTGCGTGTACTGTCTTTCTAAAACATATTCTTTAGGACTTAAATATTCCTGGTATTTATATATACCTGCAAGAATAAATGGTGCAGCAAACGGCACAGATATGTATACTGCAAATACCACATCTATCTTAAATAGCATAACAGCTATAGTCATAATGACTGCTGATACTGAAAGTCCTGCAATGATATGTACAATATCAGTGACTGAAAAGCCTTTGTAAAAGTCATTCTTGTACTCTTTTAAAAAATCTTTATTAATATCTATCTTAAGATTGTTTCCTCCCATTATTTCCTTTCCATCAAAAAAGCCACAGATACCTTATATGCCGTTAAATTCCAGCATATAATGTTATCCGTGACTCCTTGATACTTATTATTACTTATTTGTATGTGTTCTATATTCCGAACCATTTTATTAAATATTATCTGCTGTGCATTGTGACAGATTCCGTCACGTTTTAAGCCTGCACCTTCTTATCCTAATGCAAATGCACGTCTTAAGAAATTATCTGACTGCTTTACACACGATGTTAGTAGCGGCATGAATATAAGCGAGGCTATTACTCCTACAGCACCATTGAACCAAGAAGTAAGTCCTCCAGCATCCATAACCGCCGTTATGCTCCAGTTAATTCTTGAAGCAAGCTGTATAATAAGTGCTATTACAATAATCTGCAATGTACTTGTTAGAAAACTCTTAAACCAGCTCGCTGCTGACTGTTCAAAGCCCTTTCCTCCGGCAAGGGTTGAAAGTGCAACAGGTGCTACTCCCATAAGCATAAAGAGATTAACAAATCTTCCGGCTACTTCTATTAAAATTGTAATTGAGCATACACCCGACATGATAAGATATATAAGCCCTAATGACGACATTGCAAGCGTAAAGCCTACATCGTAATCATCTCCCACAACGCTCGGAATACTGCCACTGCCTAAAAGAAGCCCGCTAGCTTTTACTGAAAATAATGTAAATTCCTGCATTATGTTAAGGCAGTTTAGCATAAGCATATTTGCAGCTACAAGCTTTATGAACAATTCCATAAGTGCCTCAATCGTTATTCCTTCTTTTAAATTGCTTGCCTGTTTACAGAAACCTGCCATAGAAAACATATTTAAAAAAACAGCACCCATTCCTAAAAACAGTGGATACACAGTATCCGTTATATATTCCCAGGCTCCTGCGCCATCAGCGGTAAAATCACTCACATTCATTCCCATAAGTGCAAGAACAATATTCATGACAAACTGCCACAACTGCTGTGCAAGTGCATATATCGTTCCGCCCTGGAGCAAATCTATTACCCACTGCGGCGCAGCCAGTGCAACTGGTGATATTATTATATCCATAAGCTGCTCCTTTTAGATATATATAAGTCCATTGATGAGCTGTGGCGCAAGTACCATCACAAGACCACTACCGACTTTTTTAATGCCATTTGCCTGCATTGTACCTTCCTGAGACTGTACTGCAATCCCCATCTCAAAAACCATCCATAGAACTATTATTGAACCTACCGAGCTTACAAAAGCCGCCATAATATCGTATACTTTGCCGACAGTATTACTTACAAGCGCTGCTCCTTCACCAGCCTCTGCCGCTAACGCTGATACCTGTGGATAATATATTACAACGAATACAAACAACCCAATGACTGCCATACCTATTATTCTTGTTATCATCTGGGCTCTTGCTTTATCTTTGGCATTAAATGTCATATCTGTAATATTTTTCATAATACATAACTCCTTTGCAATTAATATCTTTCATCGGGCTGTTTTGCCACCATATATACACCTACACCCGATATCGCAATAAACACTGAAAAGAATACTAAACCTTCCCAATGAGGCAGTACAGTTCTTGCTATAAAATATAAAACAGCCGCTACAATCAATGCTGTTATTATAACAATCACAAGTCTTTTCTTCTTCTTCGCTCCTATTTCTCTTTTCATTCCTCTCATAATAAATCCTCCTGTTTTCTCTTATATTAATTTTTAAATCTGTTACTTAATTGTTACTGACGATACTGTTCCATTCTTTAGCGAAACTGATATCTTAAATATTCCGACACTATATACAATTTTTCCTGTCTTAGTGCTGTCGCTGTAATCCGTTATGTCTTCCTTATCCGCTGTTGCAAATACACTTCTTACCTTATCAATATCAGACTTATTCGTAAGTCCAAGAAATTCAGTATTGCTGGAAAAATTAACCTGCATTTCACTGCACTTAATATCGTCCTTATCTGTATCTGACAGTGTAACTGTCAATGCCGCCTTTGTTCCCTGCTGGCTGCTGTAAGATGACATAACTGACTGTGAATGAGGCTGTGCAGCCTGTGCCATATAAGTAAAGCCGGCAGCCTTAATCTGCTTTGCCGTTACCGGATATGAAAACTCCACTCCGTCAAGCATAAAATCAAGTGTCCTTAAGCTTTCATTGTATGTGTAATAATCTGATTGTTTTATCGTGTCAGAACCGCTTACTGAATTACGCTCTGAAACATTTGTTATGTCTTCATGCATATCATCATCAATATTTCTTTCATCAGATACAACAGCCTTTTCAGAACTTACACTATTTTTTCCTATGTATCTTCCTGTAAAGAATAGAATTAATGCTATTATGATAAACACAGCTGTATATACAAGATTAGTCTTAAATGCTGCAAGACAGTAATTCTTCTTATTAAGATTCTTTTCAGCACCCTGTAGAAGCATATATACAGCACCGGCAACCGGAACACTGGCAAGTGCTGTATACTTATACCACTCCTCTTCACTCACTACCTGCTTATCCTGCGAGCGCAGTTCTTCAATAATTATTGGAAGCTTTGCTGAATATATATCAGGCTCTTTTTGTTCTGCCTGCATATTTTTATCAAGCTCTTTAAAGTTATCCTCCAATATCCCGATTTCAGATGTGACGGATTCCGTCACATTTTTTCTACTGTCTTTCATCTTTAGTTCCTTTCTTTTTCATTGCCGAAATATAATCAGCATACCTGATGACTCTTTTATTCTGCTCATCTGTGTTTGTCTGCCTGTTATTTTTTTCTTTTAATCTGTTATCCATAAATCTTCTCCTTTACATTCTTGGTGCTGCTTCTGGTGCTTCAAGTTTCATTTCCTGATTCCTGTCCTTATCAGGTTCTGTTATAAGGCTTTCCCGTGGAATATCATCTGCCCCTTTGTAATACTCTGTGTCATATCCTATATTGTATACATAGCCCTTCGACGTGAGTGTTGCTCCTTCATTGATTGCATAATCCCTGCCATAACCTTCGTAATCAATATAACCATTAAGCCATTCAGGAATTTCTCTTTCTTCTACATCATGAATAATATACATACCCAGTTCTTCTTCTGACTTTGCATTTATAAGATTATAGTTGTTAAGATTATCTGTGAGATTAATTACATCTTTGGCATTATATATGCTGTCACCTTGTTCCAGCAGTGCCTCAAATTTTTCTTTGCTGCCATCTTCTATCTTATCTATCTTTTCTGCAAGATAATTAAGTTCATTCAGATTAGTATATTCTGTCAGATACCCGGACAGACTGCTTACATTGCACTCATAGCCTGTAACAAATACTTCTTCATAGAACGCACCATCAGGTCTTTTCTGACCTATGCCTATTCTTTTAAGGACATCTGCCATATGCTCTTTGCTTGTTGGAAACCGCACTAATTCTTCTTTAAGTTCCCCTTCTGTATATTTCCCGAGGTTTGCAACATACGCTGCAAATGGAAATGTCTGGTTATTTTCATATATCATAATTAGTCCTTTCCAATGTGACTGATTCCGTCACATCTATCCATCTTAATTTAAAGTTACTGTCATCATTACCGGTGGTAATCTTGCGTATAAACTGTAAATCGTAAGAATGCACGCTTCTTTTTTCTTCATTATCTGTCCTCGCATTTATAGTGTTTTAATTTCCTATGTGACGGAATCCATCACATTTTACAAAGCAATAAAAAAGGAACAGATATAAAGCATTTACTGCTTAATATCCATTCCTTCAATTGCTGCTATTTTATTTTTTGTTACTGCTTTTTGCAGTGTGCAAACTGTATCCTGAATTTAGCAAGTGCATCCGGCTCTTTCATATTGCCTATGCCGTGTTCATTGACATACTCTTTTACAGCTTTTATATCTTGCTTTGTAAATACCCACTGCTCAACAAGATGGTCTCTTGATTCACTTGCCGCTTTCTTTGCTTTTATAGGTACGTTAAAGAATTGTGCTTCATTATAGCTGTATGTCATACTGAGCCTGTTTCTCATTGCCCTTTCAAGGACTGCGGCATATTCAGGATCATTTCTCCATATGCTGTTTTCCTCAAGTCCTCCGTTCTCATAGGACTCCTTATAATAATCCGGTCCTATGAAACGCACATATGTATTCTTTTCTTCCTCAACTGCCGTTGTATCAACTATATATGCCATAACAGAAACTTCTGCTTTATTACCATTGTTATCCGTTACCGTATATACAATCTTTACTGATCCATCTGACTTAAACTGATTATAATTATCTGGGTGATAATTCTTTACTGTAAGCTTGTCTGTAATGTCAGCATCCCTGTCATCAGTTACCTTTGCTGTGCTTAGAAGCTCTTCAAGTGTTATCTTTCCTGACTGGCTGTCATCAACCGTGAAATATCTGTCCTGTGCTGTAATAACCGGGGTATCGTCCCATACAGCAGTAAGTGTAACATTTCCATTAAAATCACTTGTAAGATTATTTACTACTGTATTATCTACATAAGTGATACCATCAAACTGCCAGTAAAGGAATTTACTTGTTCCCGCTTCTGTTGTCCTTGTAAATGTGTTTGCCGGAAGTGTTACCGGAACATCATAGACCGCATTGGCAGGTGTCATTTCTCCTGTGCCTCCGGCCGGGTCAAAGTTAATAGTATAGCTGTTATTAGTTGCCCTTACTGCAAGATTAACATCATAACCAGGCATAGTAAATTTCATTGTCTGGCTGTTGTAAGATGTTCCATCTAAAAATGTATTTATATCATTGCTGCCGGACGCATACCAGCCTGTTGCATATATATTTGTATCTGTATGGCATTCATCACTTATGTGCCAGTGGTAGCCATTCTTTACATCTGCATTTACTGTTAACTGTGCCCCATACTTATATACGCCTTCCCCGCTTACGCCTTCAATTCCATCGGCGGCGGTAAGATTTAAACGGTATGATTTTCTGTATGCTGATAATGTTTCATTAACATTTCCGGCAACTGTTCCACTTGTGCTTATCTGCTCATATTCGGCATCATTATCATAGCCTGTGTAACTGTATGTTTCTCCGTACCTCTTGTTTTCATCTATCCATAACCACGCATCGCTCCAGCTTCCGTCAACGTTCTCATTTTTTACATATATCTTGATGTTATACCAGCGGCGGTACGCATCAATATACCAGTCTTTATTGCCGGTTACTGTTCCTCTTATACAGAAGTTATTGTATACGTCATTATCAGCACCACTTTCATCATTTCCGTAGCCATCTGTGTGGTATGTTGAACCATACCTGTAAGATGTTTCATACCAGTACCAGTAATCACCCCAGGTACCGTCTGCATTTTCATTTCGCACATAATATTTTATTGTATACCATTTTTTATAAGCATCTAAGTATATGGTCTTATTATCATCGACAGTACCACTTGCACTTACCTGCTGATATTCCGCATCATCTTTATATCCTGTTGTTGAATAGGTATCTCCGTATTTATGATATTCTGTATACCAGAGCCAGTAATCACCCCAGCTTCCATCTGTCTTTTCGTTTCGCACATAATAGCTTACTGTGTAGATTTTAGGGTATGTGAATTTCAAGGTTATGCTGTTGACTTTCTGTGTAGTCCAGTTTTCTTTATCTATAATCCAGTCCGGGTTATTATCATATATTTTGTCTACTTTAAAAGTACAGCCTTTGCTTGTTAAATCGACAGCTTCATCACTGGCTTCAAGATTTGTTAAATCGTGTTCTCCTGCAGCAACAAAGTCAAAATACGCATTACCATTTACAATAAGCCAAGACCATTGGTCTTCTGATGCACCAGGTGCACCACATAAATCCATCATCTCCCATCGCGAATCTGTTTTTACTGTCATAGAATATGTAGCTTTTCCAGCGGTATTTCTTTTTACTGCAATCTTTACAGGAACATCAAATGATGTTGTATTTAATAAGGATATTCTGTCAGCCCTCCAATAGTTACCATTTTCATCAATGGCCGTTTGGGAATGTTCCCCAAATGTTCCTGCAACTGTATAATTAATAGTCATTGTACCATCTATAGTTGTTTCATAAATCCAACTATCATTATTGTCTGCTTTTACATTTGTATTATCTGCAAAACATACAAATGATATTATAAGCAGTGATATTATCAATAATATTTTTTTGTTTTTCATAGGTTCTCCTTTTTCTGCAATAAAAATGACACCTAATAAGATTTAACTCTTATTAAGTGTCATATAATAATTATGTTATTGTGTTGTCATTAAGAATTAGATAATTTCATCAAACGGTCAAATGATACTACATTATCAGTAATTCCATGTGCCGAATAAATTGCTTTTTCCTCTTCTAAACTATTCCACTGTTCTAGATAAAATTCTCCATCAGCAAAACTTGCTCTTACAGAATAACCTGTTATATCATCTTTATATTCATATACTCTGCACTCAGCACCATCATTCCATTCCATAATTTTAGTCCACTTTCCAGTTGCTACAAGCTGCTGTTCCTGTGTTACTGATGGCTTTGCTGGCTCTTGTGGTGTTACTACTGGTTCAGGTGTTGGCTCTGGGACTGGACTTGGTTCTGCTGGTGCGGCTGGCTGTTCCTCTGGTGTTGTATCAACTGCTCCTGCATTATTATTTTCTGCTGGAGCTTCGGCTGGCTGCTCTGCTGGGGCTGCCTGCTCTTCCTGCACCGGTGCTTCTGCTGTATTCTGTGGTTCATTTACTGCTTCTTTAAGTTCCTCAAAAGTTTCATTAACCTCTCCGGCTACAGCTTCATCATTCTGTTCTGCATTATCCGCCGCTTCTTCCTTTGTTTCCTCTGTTGTCTCGCCAGCTTCTGTTGTCTGCTCTTTATCTGCTTCTTCTTTCTTTTCTGATTCCTTTTTATCAGCTTCACTCTTTACATCTACATTAGATACAACTTTTACTGCCTCTGTTGTCTGCTGTCCTGTTGTATTATCTGATGTCTGCTTGCTTCTACAAGCTGTCGCTGTAAGCAATGTTGCAATTACTGTAGTTACTAATGTCACTTTTAATAAATGTTTCTTGATCATAATTATTACCCCTTGATATTCTTCATTTTCTTTATCATATCTGCATAAGCCAGTATACGTTTTTCTTCCTCTGTAAGCGGTGTGTATCTTGCTATCATCTTGCTGTCATTCTCATTGCGCTGTGATGTAGGTTGTGTTTCCATATAGTCTTCTATATCCTCCTTTATTATCGCATCATCTGATGCCATATAGTAGCTGCTCCAGAGTGACGGAAGCTTTGACTTGATTTCTGGAAATTCCGCCATAATGGGATTTATTGATTTTTTCAGCATTCTTACAATCTCCCCAACGCTTAACGCCGGGTGATATGATATTCTCATATATATGTAATTCGGCTGGACATCAAGCATTAAAATCTTTATATCCTGCTCTTTACAGCAGCCGTTAATAAGCTCCTCCGTGCACTTCTTTATACTATCATTAAGTATAGACCTCTTATATTTCACTGTAAAGAGAATGTAGCTTGATATATTATATACAGCTTTGTCTTTATAATTATACTTTGTTTTTCTCTTCATAGCTGTATTATAATACCACTTTTTAAATAATGCAAGTATTTTATTAATTCACCGCTGAAACTGTCATATCAGATGCGACTTTAACGTCCATATCAAGTGGGCTTCCGCTGTATTCCCAGTGTGTATTATCCGGTGCATAAGGTATTATTAACTGCTCATTTTTCTTAATGCTGTAAGTCATATATTCCGTTCCATCTGTATTAAGATATGTTATATTAAACTGTCTGTTATCCTCATCATAAGTATCCTGCACCTGCTGTTTTTCAAGAATTATTGTTCTTGTTGCTGCTGTCTGTCCGGCAGCTCCGGATGCCTTTCTGAAATTTTCCACGGCTTCTACTGTTACAATTCCCTTGTCATTATCGGCATCCATAACATTTACCGTAACCTCTGCATCACTTTCTATCTGCACAAGAAGTCCCTGCGTTACATCAGCTATAAGCTCATCTGTGTCTGCTATGCTGTACTTATTTATATCAAGTACATTTAAGCTTTCGTCAAGTGCATCAGCCAGTGCTGTGTTAACTTCATTTATTCTTACTATCCTGTCATCTGTTGTTAGTATGATAATAGTTATCAATGCTATTATTATTGACATCATTACACCCATTACTACATTTTTCATACTGCCTCCAGTCTGACAGGCAATCTTACTGTCATCGTATTTTCCCTGTTTTCATTATCCCTTAAGGCTATTGTAATAAAGTACACTCCCGGTTCATGAAATATTATGTTTCCTGAAACTTCATCATATAAGTTCATTACTGATGTTGTCCTGTCATCTTTCAGAATGTTCATGATGTATACTTTATCAGGATGTTTATTTAAAGCATTATCAGTAACATAATCAGTTCCGTTATATTCCGTGACTGAAAAGCAGCTGATAAGATTAACAGTCTCATTACATCTTACAATCTCCGGCTGTGTATATGTTATTAGCGGCTTTGCCTTTGATACTATATTCTGCATTGTATCAACATCTGTAAGTGAATCATAATGTATACTGTCCTTATCAGCTGTGGCACCAAGTATATTAAGCACTCCTGTCCTGTTACTTCCGTTTACATTTACCCCAACATTAGCAAAGATAAAAAGAAGTGCTACCATGACTGCTCCTGCCATTATTGCCTTAAGGAATATTTGTATGATATCTTTCATATTATTCCTCATTTCTATATATAGTCATTAAATTTGTGACGGATTCCGTCACAATCAACAGAATCCGGATACAATATTTGCTATAAGGTGTGAACCTGCTCCATTCAGAAACAATGCTGTAAATATAACTATAATTCCAACTGCTCCTGCGCCTTCAACTATTGTATCCAGATGTTCTTCAATTATATGCTTCATATGCCTCTCCTTTAAATCAAATTAACATAATTAATTATCTGTGAAATCAATGCTATGAAACCTACTGCCATTGCAGCAATCACTATGCCGCCGACAAAATAATCCACTATATGTTCCATATAAGATCCTCTTTCCAAATGTGACAGAATCCGTCACATTTTCACCTTGCTATATTTCTTAGTGAATGTGTTTTTGATATTCCTAAGATTGGAACTTTGTATGTGTAATCAGTATTAATTTCAACTGCTACAACATTATTCTTATCATCTGTTATGTTATTTGTTGTTACTGTATATCCTAATGTTGCCGCATTTGACTTACAGCTGTCTATAACTGTCTGCGACATGTTGCTTTCTTCTATCTGCTTCACACATGCATCATGATATGCTCTTGCATTAGATACTCCTGTATCTGCTCCTATAAGCGATACACCTACAAGCACCATGACTGCCAACAGAAATACTGAAAGATATACTTTAATTATCTGTGACATATATACTCCTTTCCAGCGTGACGGAATCCGTCACATTTTTATCCTATAAGACTCATTGAAGATGAGAAAAACGCTGTAAAGAAAATGAACAAATCACCCAGCATTTTCATACAGCAGACTGCACTAGGAAGATACATATTCAGCTGCATCAAAAACAACTTATCCTCATTTTTAAGCTTTTCTGCCTTGTTCGTAAGTTCGTTATTTCTTTTAATAAGATTAGAAAATTCATCTTCTATATCTCCACCTTCAGATTGTGACAGGCTATATAATGCTGTCATTGATTCATCGACTTCTTTTACATCAAATTCTGACAGAAAGTTATTGTAAGGTTCCACTGATGCTGGTTCGGCATCAAGCGCTTTAAGCATTTTATATAAAGCTGGTTTTATGATACCTGGTGCATCTTCATATGATTTAGTCATTGCTACTGGAACATTTTCTGTTGCAAGATACAGACTTACCTGTAAAAGCCATGATGGATAATACATTTCTATCATTCTTTGTATCTGCTTTTTGACTTCTTTCTTTCCTAATGCCGGAGATTTTATAAAAAATAATATCAATACTGCTGCAACTGCAAATACAAAAGGCGAATGCACATTTATGAACACCACTATACTTACAATAATTGTTACAACAGAGCATATAGTTGCTGTTATAATATCCCTGCGTTTATTATTATTAAAGTAATTATCGTATATTTTCTTACATTCTTCATCTGTTTTTTCTTTCTTTTCATCAAGCCAGTTGCGTGACATAAAACTATTCACGTGTGTATATATTGCTATGTTAGCACACAGCAATATTACTGATGTTATCTGTACTAATGTATATCTGGCTATATCTATATCAAACTGCTTTATATAAAGCGGTATATACAGTACACACAAATTCATAAATGTGACTATAGCAAGTACAATCACAGTATCAGTCCTGAAATTCTTTTTAGCAGCCTGCATCTCCATTGTCCTATCCACCCAGTTTTTTCTGTCATTTAGAAGGATTTTTTTACCAAGTTCTGTGTCACCACCATTCTGCTGTACCTGCAGCATGAATTTATGCAGTGTGCGTATTCTTGATACCGGATATGCTTTTTCAATTTCATCAAGTGCTGCCTTATCTACATTTGATACATTTGCTGTCCTGATTATATTTACTGCTTTTTCAAGTGCATCATGCATATCACCTTCTGGAAATAATTTAAGCAGCAATATAAGTGCATCAAGTATTGTTATTCCTGACGAAAAATAATATATCATTCGTTCAAGATAGATACTTACATCCGAAAATCTTTTCTGTTCATATCTGGCCTTATATGACTGATATATAATGCTGAATGTACACATAATAGCAACTGCGCTCACTATTATGTACCCTATTGGTTTCAGTTTAAAAAGGTAACCGGCTGCAATACAGCCAGCTACCATCATAGCAAATGTACCAATAAGAGATTTTACAGACACCTTATAACCAAATCTTTCGATTTCTGCTATAAGATTCTTTTGTTTTTGTTTTTTGTCTTTCATCTTATCTCCATTTCTGTATATAACAAATATTATATATGATATAGGTTTTAGTTATTAAGTATGAAGGGACTATCTATTCCTTCTTTTTTAAGCTTAATAAGCTTATCCTCAGGAAACTTGTTTTCAAGCAGCTTTCCATTTTCAAGAACTATTGTGCATAAATTATCCTCATTAATTCTTGAAAAGAATGCTATCTGATCTATATATCTTTTTATCTCATTTCCCACTTTTTTTCTTCTGATCAAAAGCCCGATATCAAGATTTTCATAGATGTTATTCCTTAGTCTCTCAGCATCAAGTCTTGTCGGCATCATATTAAGCATTCTGTCAGGTATCTTTCTTACATCATCTGTATGAAGTGTTGTTATTCCCTTGGATCCTGTATTCCACAACTCAATCAGATTTTTAGCTTCAACTGAACGTACTTCTGATAACAGAATACGCTTAGGGTTTATTCGCATGCATTCCTTTAACGCATCTGTGTAAGTAAAGTTGTTATTTACCTGCAGTGCAGTATGCGATGCAGCTGGCTTAATATCCTTGTAATGCCATTCAAGTGTATCTTCAATTGTAACCGTATGCTGATTATCCGGTATATTTAATGATAAGAACTTACCGAATTCAGTCTTTCCTGCCTCCGGCTCTCCGCATATAACTACATTAAATTTACACACAACAGCATTAATAAGCATGTTGAGAGTTTCCTTAGAGCAATACCCTGCTTTAATCAGTCCATCATAAGTGAACCTTGACTTTTTAGTTGTTTTTCTTATAAAGACTGATGTTCCTGTCTTTGCTACTGACTCATGCAGACAAGTGATTCTAAGACACAGTTCTTCTGATTCCGCCTCCAGCTTATAATTCTGCTTGTTAAAAAACTTTGACTGTGAGTTAGCAATGTTATTTACAAACGAATCTATGTATTCCTTTGTTACCTCATGTTCTTCATCTGGTATTCTTATAGATTCATTGTGGATTGTATTAACCCACAATGAATCACCATGCCAGTCGATATCTGTTATTTCTTCATTCGATAAAAATGGCTGAAGAGGTCTTAATCGTTCTTCTGTCAGAATACCAGTTAAGATTCTATCTTCATCTGCCATTTAGAATCCTCCAGCTTCTATACCCTTGTTAAAGATTGTTGTAAGCATGTTAGAAAATGCTGTTGCTACTGTTCCATCAGTTGCTAATAATGCAAGTATAATTGCAAGTAATGCGATAAGAATTGCTCCTGCCATAATTGGCTTAATATGTGTTTTGATGATATCTACCATTTTTATAATCTCCTTTAATTTCAACTTTATTTAATATTTTTATATTTTTTGTTGTGACGAAATTCGTCACATAGCCACCTATTCTTTAGCTTTTTAATGGTGGCGGGCGTATACAGTTCATATTAACCTGCATAAAAAAAGGAACACTGACTTTTAATTCAGTCAGTGTTCCTTTGATTATGATATTCAGTTTATAAATCCTCATTATTCTCCTTTCCTGCGTGACGGAATCCGTCACACATTTATGTATGCCAGATATTAATGCATAAAAACATAAAAAGGCATTAAAAAAGGACTTGAGCCAGATTGTTATACCCAGCTCAAATCCCTGATTGATATGATAAAAAACTAATTTTACATAAAATCCTGTCAGAAATATTCTGTACTATAAATAATCTGACAGGATTAATATGTATTGTGACTTTATTCTCCTACCACAGAAACAAAATCACGAAAGGATACTTTCAATAATGCATTGAAAATTGAACAGCCATTGGTTTTCTTACACCTCTGGCGATTATATTGTAACACATCTTTTTAGTGCCATCTAGTGCCATTTAGTGCCACTTAGTGCCAATTTCGCCAAATCTATTGACTTTTTAAATTTTTTTGTTCTAACGCTTATTTACTGGGTTTATCGGGGTTTGCTATATTTTTATGATATTTATTTACAATTATATGTATATATGCCAATTGTTCTTTTTTTGATACAATAAATTTTATTCAAGTTTTTTGTTCAAAGCTAATTCTCACAAAACTTTTTTCTAAATTAGACTTTCTGATTTATTCATTCTGCTTTTCAGATGGCACTCTATAAAATATCAAATTAGGATCACTTTTAATAAGTTTTATTTTATCACTCTCACTCCTATTAATTTTATTCCCACATAATATATAATTAACATTGATTTTTTTATAGATATACCATTTTATTTTATTTTCTTTTATATAAAAATCTGCCCTGTTATTATTGTCTTTAAACAATATTAAGTTCATTAATATCGTTTCTATAACTGCCATTAAAACAGAAACACTAATAATATTTATTTCATATCTGTTACAAATTGCATCTGATAATATTATTCCAAATATTATAATAGTTAATGTAGCATAACTGCTATTTATATTAATATCAAAAAGAACTCCATTTGTTTTATTATTTGATTTTATATTCGCATTATTTTTTTGTCTAAAATAGTTCATTATTTTTTTACAAAAACATATGCCTATTTTTATTATTACTATTAATAAATATAATAGTATATATATATATCCATAAACCATTAAATATTCTAACTGTACAAAATAAGCATTTATAAATCCTAGACAAATAAATAGAAATAAATCTACAAAGCTATTTCTTAAAAAGGAATCTTTTTTATTTATAAAAATCAGCTCTTCTTTTGATAAATGAATTGCTTTAAATATCCTTGTTGATAATAATAATATAAAAAGACTGATAATAATTACTGATTTATAGTCATCAATATCAAACATTTCTATATATCTTTTTATAGTATCGAATTCATACATATACATCTCCTTTGTTATATAAAATTATAAAAGCCAAGCCACTTTAATTATTAAAATACTTTTAATACGTCTTTTAAAATTTTGGTGTATATTCATAACTATTTTCTGGAGCATTATATTTTTCGTCTATATAATCATCATATTCTGTCTCATACAGCAAATATGGATTGTCCAGAATATCTTCATCTACTATATTCTCTATTTTTCCTTTTAACACTGGTATATCTTTACTGATAGATTCTTTAATAATATCATAATCAATTTTACCATATGAATGGACTATTCTGTCTCTCATTCCTTTTATCTGATATAGCTTCAGCTCATTATTATCATAAAATGATTTATTATTATCTCTTATTTGTGCGCAATGCTCACCTATCTGTACAAAGCACATATTAATTGCATACTGGCTTTTCTTATCTGTAAATATGACAGGATAATTGTTATCAAGTTCATTGCACATATCCAATATGTCATTTATATAATTATGTATATATGCCAGATTAAATATCAATCTTGTTTTACTATTCATTGCTGTATATTTTTACCTTATCCCTTTCTATGCTTTGTGGCATAATATCATAAGCTTCCCTTTCACTTAAAACATCAACATCTTTCCCAAATTCCTCCTGAAGAAAATGGTACAGCCCAAAAAATTCAATACCTACTTTTCTATTTAAAACTATCATAAAATCGATATCACTATTTTCTGTTGCCTCACCACGGGCATATGAGCCAAACAGGTATGCTTCTTTTACAAAATCCTGCTTATCAAATATATGTTTACTTTTTTCCCTGATTTGATTTATTGTATATATCATAAATATAACCTTTCCTGTGACGGATTCCGTCACATTTTATTTCTTATGAATAAATCTATTGAACAACACGTCTATAATATCTTTATGCTCTATATTATCTGGTAACATATCTTCTGTTATATCCTTACCATCATTATATTTATCTATCCAGTAGCCTTTTACTGTACATAGCATTAATGCTATTATATTAATTGCAAGTATGGGTGAAAAACCATATGTCCATAATTTTTCAAGAAACATTTGCATTTCTGTACCACTTGTTATATTAGATAATACCGCATCTTTTATTACAACCAACAATGCAAATATTGAGGATAATATTTGATTAATTAAGCTGGATACTTTATTATTTGCTATTAAACTATAGATGCACCAAATAATACCAGCTACTATATATGTAATAACCCCTATCTTCATTGCATTGTCTACAACAGCACTCACTATTGATAATATAATCCATACTATAATTATATAATATCCTATTCCTGAACCTAAAAAACTAATAGCAGATAATAATAATTTATCTATATCTCTTATAATAATAATTACATATAGCAATAGTATCCCTATCAACAATATAATCAAGCTTTTATTTCCAAATAATACATCAAAATACTTACTACTAAAACCAAGTGCAAATAATAGAATGAACCATATTATTCCCAATTTTCTTTTATATTTTTGGATTTTCAATAAATTTCCACCTACATTATAAGACAATTTATTTACCTTAATAAAAAATCCTGTTAACTTATCCTTAAACATTTTACTACAGATAAAACTAATTATGTCAGCATAACATTTAATAAAAAATATCCTAAAATCAGTACACATAATATTAATGATATAATACCACTGTTTAAAAAACATCCTATCATTAATACCCAGAATGTATACATTCCTGGTAATTCTTTATTATATTTTTTTATGTAACTAATATTTTTTATCATTCCCCTTATCTTTATAGATGTAGTTACAATTAATAATAATTGTACCACCGTAATCAGTATACCTATTAATACAGGCACATCATTAATATCAATCATATATTTTCAATCTCCATTCTACAATATTATCCTGTTTTTGCCTATGGCTTTTTAATCATTATTATTAAGCAGTGTATTATACCAGTCATCAGATTTCTTATCTCTCTGTTGGAAATTGTTGAAGCGGTTTCCTGCGTATTTTACATTGCTGTTATTCTTAGCTTTAGTTTCGGTTTTATCTACATTATTTTCTATAAATTTATTGCTTTCTATAAATGATATATGTGTTACAGGAGCATTGAACAGTGACTTTATTAAGTATGCTTTTATATTCTTAATTCCTTTTGCTTTGCTTACCTGATTGTGAACATATACAAGATGATCTGCTGTAAGCATACTGAACCTCTTTTTAACCAGCTGCATAGAATATTCTTCTCCGGATATTCTGATTACATCAGATTTTCTTGTAAGAATTTCTACAATCAGACTGTAGTAATCATTATACCAGTCTGAACATTCTGGTCTTAATATCATCTCATCGTAGCTGATGTCTGACTTCACCTGTCCACAGATAAAGTCATACTCAGAAAATGCAGCTTGTCCTATCAGTTCTCTGTCAGCTGTATTTGTATTATCATCTGCACTGTTATTATGATTGATAGATGGATAAGATTTATATATATATCTATCAATCCTATCTGTATCACTTACAGAATTGAATATTTTATTATTTATATTATATATATTATTATTTAACTCTTGATGAGGGTGGTGCAAATATTGAACCGGTTCAGATTTTGAACCAGTACAATTTTTGAACCAGTTCAGATTTTGAACCGGTTCAATTTTTGCACCGGTACTTTGGGTATGCTTTCCCTTGCAGCCTAAATCATCATTTTTTATATTTTCATCTTGTTCGACCTTATTAAAATCTGGTGGTGCATAAGTATCGTATATATCAGTATCTGAAGCAGCTTCAATCTTGTTATTGGCTTCTGTTTCTTTACCAGTATTAGAAATATTTATATTTCGTTGTTCATCATATCTAATCTGCTTAACCTTCGAGAAATCCATAACATATATGATATCCTCCATTCCTTCTTTGGGATATTTAGTAATAAGACCGAACTCCTGAAGCTCACGCATATATTTTATTGCTGAGTTTCTGCTTACATTCATATCTTTACAGATTGATTTAAGGCTGTATTTTATATATGCCCTGTTTTTATCATCTATCCAGTTCCTTTTACGTGACAGGCTCATTCTGTCAAGTAGAAAACTATATAGCAGCTTTGACATAGCAGATAACCCATTAAACACATCATTTGTAAAAAACATTTTGGGTACACTGTAAAAACTGTACTGCTCAGATTCATCTCCATAGTAAAAATCAAATTTCATTATCTATGTTCCTCTCGTTTTATCAGACTTCATTATCTTCATAAATAGGATTTTATAATTCATAACCATTTGTAACTATGTATACTGCATCATCCGTAAGCATTTCTTGTGGTTTTCCATGTAATCTTATTCGTGAATTATATTCCTCACTTCTTTCTTTTAATGCCGATACCACCTTTTCAATATCATATGCTTCAGGCTGCTGATTAAGTAATGCCATAATTTCATTACCTGTATAGCGTATACCCGGTGCAAATGTTCCATATACTTTCTCTACATCAATCAACTTCATACCATACTCTTCCTCTCATATATTTTATATTCCACTTAAAAAAATACCCGGATGTATTATTGTGGGGTTGATACATCCGGGAACGTCAATGATGACTTCCAGGCTTCTAACCTGGATTCCCATTCCTTAAGTCGAGATTACAGACTAAAATGATGTTTTAAGCAGCATTTTCTCTGGGAAGGGAATGTGACGGAATCCGTCACATTCACTGAGAAGGAATAATTATATTAACTATGCTTACAGTTCGTACCCCTTAAAGGCTTCATATGTTCTCTTCTAAATTTCATCATGCAGTTAAACCCACAGAAATATAACTTTCTTCCGCTATATTGCAAAGAATAGACATAACGGCTCATATCATAACCTTCATTGCAGAACACACGCTTGCAATATGAGCATCGCGTGTAATAATCTATTTTTTTAATCTTTCCAAACATCGTGTCTTCCTTTCTTTAAACATTTATTAATCCATTTTAAATGAGACAAGAATATATATAAGTCCAACAACGCTTATTATTCTGCTGATATGTACTGCAACCACTGGCAGATGAATACTATCGCAAAAACCTATATACATTAATATGCACATTATTACTGTAAACACGGCTTTTCTTATCAGTTTTTTGTTTAATTTATTATTATTAAGATTCTTCATCATGTGATTCCTTTCTGCATAAATCATCAGTATTAATATCCTTTAAATAATATTCCACAAGTGATGATGACTTTACCATCGACATTACAAATATTGCTGTCAAAGCAATTATTATTATCACTGTAAATATAATTTTTAATAGCATGTCTATCTCCTTTTTGTGACGGATTCCGCCACACATTTATAATTTTATGCTTATTTTCTGTTTCTCTACTTCCTCAATGTTTTCATAATAATCTTTTACCTTTTCATAGCAATACAGGGTTGCCTTTACATCCTCTAAACTGTTATGTGCATTAAATTCATAACTATAGTAATCTGCACATATACTTAAAGATTTCCACTTGTAATTACCATAACGCTCATTGAAATCTCCATATATTGGTGCAAATGCAAGCATTACATCATATGTTTCTTTATCCTTGAAATTAATGCCTGCAGATTCCTCAAGAAATGGCACATCAAATGTATCAAGATTATAGCCAACTATAAGTTCTGCATTATCAACTATTTCTTGTATTTGATTTTTTAATTCACTGATTGCAGGCGAAGTCTTTACTTTCTCAGGACTAATTCCATGTATCATCTCTGCATTTTTCCACTCTGTATGTTTCTCTGGTCTTACATAAGAATTAAGCAATGTGTCACCTTTATCATTTATTATTGATATCTGTAATACTTCATCTGAACTAATATCTGTGCCTGTTGTTTCAATATCTAATACAATTATTTTATTTTCTTTATCACTCATATCTTTACCTTTCTTTTGTGACGGAATCCGTCACAAACTTATACATTAATTTAATGATATATTTTTATTGTTAGCTATCAGATGCTTTTTTAATTGTTTGAAACTTGTCCAGTATGATGTATATGTAACATATTTCAATTTATCATCTAACCCTAACTCTGTGCGTTTCTTTTTACTCAATCTAGATATCTGTTTATTTGTTTTATTGTCATATAAATTATGTTCGTGTTTCTGCAGAAATCTCCTGCGTTCTTCGCACTCATTGGCTAACCATATTCCTTTTATGTATCCATTTATGTATATAAATATTCCATTTTTGTATGTACTTATCTGTCCAAGTGTCAATGTAATATCATAATTATCAATCGTAAGCTTTACAGGATTACCTATTATCTTTAAGTCTTCTTCAACGATTTTCCATTCATCTTCTGTCATACTGCTCCTTTCCCACAGGGCATAAGCCCTGTGTATTTTATTTGTGATATTGTGACATAGATAAATCTATGAACCGCCTATTTAATCAGCAGCATTTTCTTATATTCAGGATTCTTCTTCGTTCTTCCGTCAATATATATAAAATGCTTTTTGTTGTTATCTATAGTTACTGCTCCAATCGGATCTGTGGCATAATTCCTTTCTTTCCAGCCTTCAGGAAGCTCATGCACGACTTCAAGCTTTTGTTCTTTTGCAGCTTCCATTACACGCTCTATTTTTCTGTCTGTTGCACTCTTTCCTGTTGCAAACTCAAATAATCTTATACATTCATCAATTATTTTCTTTTCGTTTTCGGGTGTATCTTCTAACACCCATCTGAAATTAATTTGTCCATCATTGCGGATTGTTGGATTATACAGCCCAAAACAATTACCCTCAGAGTCCCTTACATAAGTATGTAAGCATATATGACTTTTCATTAATTTTTTAGTCTTTCCATGCTTATGCCATATAACATGGATATCTTTTTTATCTTTCAAATTATCTGTTACATAATTTGATATTGAAAATATCATTGTTTCCTGCTTGGCATTACTGCCAAGCACTTCATACCAATTGTCACCTCTAGATTTATATTCCATCATAATTGCCCCTTTCATTCCACAGGATAGCTTTTCCACAGCTTCCACAATATTTTCGATTGCTTATAAAGATTAAAGGCGCATTACAGAATGGACAATTACCTATCCTTTGCACATCAGCAACTCGCTGTGTTTCTGTTATATTTAGCACCAGATTTTCTGCTTTTGTATCTGGATTTGTGACGAAATCCGTCACATTATCATCTGGCAGATACTCTGGATGATTATATATATCATCCTGTCCTGGTATCTGTTCTTCTTCTTTATCACAATCGTTATCTTCAAATGTATATAACCCCATTCGTAACGATGCCATAACAAATTCGTGCCAGGTTATTTCTTCTTTGTGATTAATAGTAATACCTCTGTAAGAACAGCTATAAGAAAGCGTAGAGCTTAAATATTCTCGGTGTCTGTAAGTATCATTCATATAATTTTCTAACAGATTTGCAGAAGTATATTTTTTTATGTCTGCATTAGCTGTAAGACTATTATATGTAAGCTTTATCTCAGCATCGGAAGGCTTATTATATACATCATCCGGATTATACAGACCCATTTCTGTTGCTGCCATTACGAACTCATGCCAGGTTATTTCTTTACGATTATTTATCTTTATACCTCTAAGACTGCATTCATAATTGAGTCTGTATTCTGCATGTCCAGAATGTGAACGTCCTTCCTCTTCCTTAAAGCACTCTTCCAACGAAGAATAATTTCTTACTACAAATCCCGGATAAAGTGCAGACTTATACATTGCATTGAATGCAGATTTTATTTCTGACATTGAAGGATTCCTTATTGTTTTTGCCGCCTCTTTGATATCTTTAGTTTCTGTTACACCAGTTGCTATTACCTGCTGTTGTTCTTCTGATGAAAGACCTGCTAATGTCTTTGCAGACTCTTTTGTTATCTCATTTTTCTTAAATTTATCCATAGCCTCATCCGAAAGATTATTTGCTATAGTTTTGTATTCCTGTACAGTAGTCTTTGACATATTCATTATCTTTGCAAGCTTCTCAACAAGTCTTCCGCTGGCAGCTTCCGGAAACAGCTCCGGATTTTCTTTAAGCAGTCTTGACATTCCCTCTACTTCACGCATTATTTCGTAATCTGTCTTTCTGTTATATCCATTTGTGCTATAAACTGCAAATTCTGCCTGTGCATCTGTCATTGTCTTAACGTAGCAGGGCAGCATTGCGAACTGCTCTAATTTTCTTACTTCAGAAAGATACTTACACGCTCTGTATCTTTTATGTCCTGCAAGTATTTCGTATGTATCACCGCCAGCTTTCCTTACAAGAAGTGGCTGTAATACTTCCCCATCAAGTTCTATTAAATCTGCAAGTTTCTCTACATCTTCCTGTGGAATATCCCTGTACTGTAACTTTGACTCTTCTAAGTTTTTGACGGATATAAGCTGTGGGTGCATTTTTTTAGTAAGTATCTGCTCAATTTTCTCTGACTTATTATTTGAAAAGAAATTATCTAACTTTGGCATAATTATCTATCCCCCATTCCATCAAGTATATCTGTTACTTCATTTGCAAGATCTGTATAATCTTCATTAACTAAAGATTTGCTTCTGTGCATATACAGAGGCTTGTGCCTTAACAATGCACTCTGTATTCCTGAATAATCTGATACACTTGTAGACAACAATGGATAATCATGATTTTCTACTAAATCCTTATACACAAGTCTCTGGCTTCTTAAATTCTTTAGTTTGTTTACAAATATTCTGTAATTGATTTCTCCGCACTGGGATTCAAGCTGTATCATTTCTTTAGTTACAAGATTAAGATTATCTCTAGAGAATCCATCTAAGTTGATAGGTATAAGAACTAAATCGGCTATTGCAAGTGCGTTTTCAGATACAAGTGATGCATCCGGATGACAGTCAATCAGGCAGATATCATAATCTGACGTTATCTGTGACAGCACTTTTCCTAGTACATTTATATCTGACAGACTTATATTCATTACATCATTAGATCCTTTGATATAATCAATGTTATCAAATCTTGAATGATATACGCTCTTTGATACAAGCCTGTTATCGCCCAGTAAAACCGCTATATCCGGTCTGCTAGTTTTATATCTCTTTGTATCAACATCGAAGAAAGATGTTAAATTTGCCTGCATATCCAAATCAATCAATAGTATCTTATTATCCTTTGACAGATTAGCAGCTAAATTAAATGCTGTTGTAGTCTTACCAGTCCCACCTTTTAAATTCCAAATTGTTATTATTTTCATCATTGACTCCTTTCTGTGACGGATTCCGTCACACCGCCAACCCCTAGCGATATTTGTTATTTTTATTTCTATCAGTCTTATATAATTCGAGATTGCTTGATGCACTGTAATACATCTTCAATATGTTATCTATTGCTGTCTTCCTAATTCGTAACGCTGTACGTTCAGGAATATTATGTTCTTTATCAAGAATAACTTTTCCTTCTTTAAATGAATGTTTGACATATAAAGTATCCAGAACTAATTTTTCTTTTTGCGATAAATTATTAAAACACGCCACTATTCTGTTAATTGTCTCAAGTCTTTCGACTAAATCCCTTGCATATGATTTAACACTCATATCCCATTCATAATTGATTTTTCGATATTGCTCGTATACATCATGCAAGTCGTGTCTGGCATTCGTTTTAGAGGTCGCTTCATGTAGCTCTGAATGAAATGTTGCAGCTGATATAAAATCACTGGTATCTGTTGTTGTAAATATCTTAATAAGTTCCCGATGTATCTTCGCTATCATATCATTCTGTGACTTAATTACATTAACAACCAACTCTTCTGATACGTCTTTATACATTTTCTTTTTTTCCTTTAAGCAGATTGTACTTTTGTGCTTTTTCTGCACTGTATGTTAATGCAGTCATATTGTTTTTTCGTAACTCATAATTAATTGTGTGTACAGTTATGTCCAGCTCCTGAGATATTTCGGTTTTAGAAATTCCTGCTTTCAGCATTTTTTCGAGCTGGCATCTCATTTCATAGTTAAGACATACATACTTTTTATGTTGCTTCATTTTTACCTGCCTCTCATAATAAATATAAAATTAAAAAAATACCAAAGGCTATAATTACCTCTGGTATCTTTCACACTTAATATTCAGTTGTTAGTATGTTATAAAATTTAAATGTGCGTGAAACATAGATAATTACTAGCTTTTGTAACTATATGTTAACGCTTACAAAATTCGTCTGATATTTTTGTATAATGTCTGATTAATTAAAAACTTCACTCACTATCAGATTGTGTAAAATCCATAAATGGAATATTTAATACTGAATACTGAGAACTATTAGTCAAATTAGCGACTATAGGTCTTATATACGATAACAATACAGAAGCACCATTAACTTTTAATAATTCCTTAACTTTAGCTATATCTATGGTATCTCCCCATCTGAATTTAGCACTCATTACTATATCAAATTTCCCTTATTATCCCCAAAATACATACCATCACCTAACCAAATATCATCTTTTCCATTTTTACTTGTAATCAAACTTACATCATTATTTATAAATGCTTTACATTTATCAGATTCATTACTATGAAATAATATTACCTTTGCCTCCATATGCACCCCTTAAATCATTAGTTCATTATTAGTAATTCTCCCTAATCCACTCCAGACTTTCCCTATTACCTATATCATATCTCTTACCAGGCATTTCATACGCATAAACTTCACGTTTCTTGCAGAACCATTCAATAAATCCACCCGGTGCATCAAGATTAATCTCCTCATCATTGACACAATTAACAATAACTGGTAAATCCTCTTTGCCATAAATATAAAATGGTGGCACAGCCCAGTTGCTCTTTGGTTCTTTAGGCTTTTCTTCCATTGAAATAACCTTATCTGAAGAATCAACCTCAACAACGCCTGTTCGCTGTAACTTTTCTAACGATGGCTCATAATGTCTCATTATACAGGTTGCATTTTTCTCTTTGTAGAAATCAAGAAATCCTTTAATAGAAAAATCCAAAAGGTTGTCACCCGCAAGAACGAGCACTCCATCTTCGCATACATTTTTATCTGCACCTGTCAAATTACATTCATTTATTGCAAATGCTATATCCTTAACTGCACCTAACCTATTATCATTGTCTGTTGAGCCATCATCTAAGATTGTAAGTTTCATTCCACTTAATCTATTCTTTGCCTTATCTGCCCATTCAGTAAATATATCATAGAACTTATGATTAGACACAACTATAACCTCATCGACCATATTGGTAGACTGAACATCTTCTAACAACCAGTCTAATATGCTTTTGCCCTTAACTTCCAATAAAGGCTTAGGAAAATTCTCTGTTAATGGATATAATCTTGTTGCATAACCTGCTGCTAATACTATACATTTCATATATAATTCCTCTTCTATATTGTGTAATCTTTATAACTTAATTCCATCTGCTGTATTAACGAAATAAATAGCAAAATCCTTCTCTAAATTAGGATGCCTCTTTATATACTCTTTTCTTACCTTATCAGCAATCTCTTCTTTCTTATCTGGATTAATAAGAGCAATACTTGAACCATTAAAGCCTGCACCAGAAAATCTTCCGCCATATATTCCATCTGTATTTTCAAATATATCCTGTAAATCTCTCAAATTATCAGATCCTGTTTCATAAAGCTCTATGGAACTTCTTCCAGACTGGAACATAAGTTGTCCGAATTCTTCAATATCACCTTTCTTCCAAGCCTTAATTCCGTCTTTTACTCTCTGTCTTTCACCATAAAAATGCTCAGCTCTTTTTCTCCAGTTCTCTGGAAGCCTGTCCTTGTACTGCAAATAGACACCTATAGGTACATTTCTTAAATATGTATCTTTATAATTACCATAATCCATACCTGCATACGCCTGTAATGCATACGCCGCCGCCTTGCACTCATCAACTCTGGTATTATATGCAGAACCAGCAAGCTGTCTTTCCTTTCCGCCAAACACAATCATAATCTCAAATGGATTCATATTGGAGCTTACCGGTATAATCTCATTGGAATCATCCAGTGTATCAAGAAATAACAGACCATTTTTCCTGCAATACACCTCACAGCTCTGGTCAAGCTTGCCGACATTAACTCCTATATAATTACGCTCCGCCCATATAGCATTGCTTATAATCTCCGGTCTTGTAATCTGAATATCATTAGCTATACATACCGCATTAAGATATGTAAGAATAACTGCCGCTGAAGATGATAATCCTCCAACTGGCAGCGTTCCTTCTATAACACCTTTGATGCCTCTCCTTAATTCATATTTTCTTGAAAGTGCAACAATCGCAGCTTTAAGGAAATCCCCCCAAAGCATCTCTCGTTCTAACTCATCTTCAAGCGTGAACATTATATGACCTGGATAATTCTTGCTGATAAGGTCAAATGTTCCATCTTCTGTTATGTCAAATTCCAACTTAACGCCTCTGTCAATCGCAAAGCCTGTAACCTGTCCAAGCTGATGGTCTACATGTGCGCCTAATGGGCATACTCTGTATGGGGTAAAAATTGTATGTTTCATTATTATTTCCTCTTTTATTCTTTAGTTATTTATACATCTAACATACCTTATATTCATACTTTTTAACAGCATTAGATATTGTTTCCTTCAATAATTCTTTCTTTGTATCATCCATATTGCTAATAAGCGCTCTATTTTTTTCAATATTATAATCTTCTTTATTAAATAATCTACCTATTGCATTATTTAAAAATGCTGTATTAACGTCATTCTCATTATACATATCATTCATCTCCTTACTATTCCACAAGAATATTATTAAGCACTGTATATAATTCATATAGATGTATTTTACCATAATCTGTTTCCGAATATTCTTTACCATCAACCGAAACTTCTTTACTTATAACATTATATATATTATAAATTTTTTGAGAACAGTTTATTTTTTCTTGTAAATTTAGCTTTTCAATCTCCTTTAGTAATTCTTCAACATCTTCTTTTGTTATTATATCAATTTTACTTATATCTATTGGTACCGTCAATTGAATTTTATCATATAATTGTCATTATTACTTATATTCCCTTACCATAGTTATCACTTTCTAACTATTATCAATCCTTTATTCATTACTTATAATAACATATTATTATATATTCTATATACTGTCAATAAATAATTCTTGCACTCATCCAACTATACTTATCAAAAAAGCTCTTAAACCACTATCAGTTAAGAGCCTTTTTAGATCATATTTAATATTCTCCGCAATAAATATTACTTCTTTTTTGCCATACAAGGATTTCATACCATTGGTGCTTTGAAAACAAATCGTTTGCTGTACCCGTCAGGAATGAAAAAGAAGCTCAGTGAACTGGCTGCCGAATTATCCATAACACATAAGAACTTTGACCTTGTGACAGTCAAAGGCAGAAACTATTATGTGTGGCGTAGTTTTGTGCAATTTTTCAAATTTGCTCATTTATAGTTCAATATTTAATTCAATGTTTCCAGTGAAATTCTCACATTCAATGCCAATATAATTTCTACCATCAGGAAGTGTAATTGTGTCACTATAAGTTCCGGTTGATTCAATCAAAGTGACTGCTTCATCAGATCCAGAAATCATAAAACTTCCCCAAAGGACAAATGCCAATGCTAAAACTATTTTCTTCATAAAATCCTCACCAGCCTTTCTTTGGTGCTCCGTCCCCAACCGGCCCCCTCGACTCTTACCAGATATTCATGATATGTTGCATTATCAGGCTGACTACAGTAATGCCAATCCAGCAGGATGCTCCAAGTAGAATTGGTTTGCCGCCGGATTTCACCAGTTTGACAATATTGCTGTTTAAGCCAATTGCAGCCATCGCCATAATGATGAAGAACTTAGACAATTCTTTCAGTGGCACGAATACATCTGCGCTCACGCCGAGACTCATGCATATAGTTGTGATAATTGCTGCAATGATAAAATACAGGATAAACATTGGAAATGCACGTTTCAGGCTGAAATTTCCGGTTGTTCTTCCATCTTTTGCGGCTGACTTTGCACGAATCAAGGACAGAACAAGTGTAATTGGAATGATTGCAAGAGTACGAGTCAGTTTTACAGTGACAGCAGTATTCAGTGTTTCACTTCCTAGATTCCACATACTGTCCCAGGTAGAGGCGGCAGCAGTGACAGAAGATGTATCATTAATCGCAGTTCCGGCAAATATACCGAAAGCATTTCCGCTTGTAGTATCAAAACCGAGTGTATTTCCAAGAATTGGAAATAGTACAGCAGCGATGACATTAAAGAAGAAGATAACGGAAATCGCCTGTGCAACTTCTGTATCATCAGCGTCAATGACGGGTGCAGTGGCGGCAATTGCAGAACCTCCGCAAATAGAAGAACCAACTCCGACTAAAATAGAGGTATTAGAAGGAACATTCAGCACTTTACGAAGCAGCCATACGATAAGTAAAGACGTACTAATTGTGCTGATGATAATCGGAAGGGATTGACGTCCGGTCTGCAAAATAACTCCGAGGTTCATACCAAAACCAAGGAGGACGACAGCGGTCTGCAAAATTATTTTGGAAGTCCATTTGATTCCGGCTTCCGCATTTTTTTTATTTGTCCAGAAACATGTGATTACCATTCCAGCAAGAATCGCAATAACAGGTCCCCCAATGACAGGAAATATTTTTCCTATAAGCCAGGAAGGAATGGCAATAAAGAAACAAACCAGAATACCGATAAGATTTTTCTTGATAAAATTCATGATAGATTCCTTTCTTTGAAATAGTTTTGTGTTTTGTAATTGAAATCGTTACGGTTACATTATGTGTGACCAGTAACTTGAAATCTACTAAACAATTACAAAGTATAACACTGGCAAACAATAATAAAAAATTATATAATATTATTGAAAGATAAAAATATATTATTGATAAAAAGGAAAAACAGCATGTTAGATTTTAGAATAGAAACATTTTTGATGGTTACTGAAACCATGAATTTCACAGAGGCGGCCAAGAGACTTCATATTACACAACCCGCAGTATCACAGCATATTCATTTTCTGGAGAAAGAATATGATACCAAATTATTTTCCTATCATAACAAGCAACTTAAAATGACAGAAGCAGGAGCGATATTAAAAAAGCGTCTCATGACGATGAAAAATGATCAGCTTGCACTGAAAAATGAAATCAAAGGGCAAGAAAATAAGAAAGAAGTCCTTTCTATTGGAGTTACAATGACAATTGGAGAATATGCGATTGTAGAGCGGCTGGCTGCTTTTTTGCTAAAACATCCCGAGATGAATTTGCATATCCATTATGGGAATACGGTGCAACTGTTAACTTTGCTTGATAAAGGGGATATTAATATGGCATTGGTGGAAGGAAATTATCCGAAAGAGAACTATGAACATATAAAATATAGCACCGAAGATTATATAGCAGTTTGTGCAGTCGAGCATAAATTCGAACAAGAAAATCCAAAAACAATGAAAGAGCTTTTGCAGGAACGTTTGCTTGTCAGGGAAGCAGGTTCCGGAACGAGAAATATTCTGGAAGAATTATTGCTTGCAAGAGGAATGAAGATAGAAGATTTTCAGCATTATGTAAAAGTAGAAAATATGCATACTATTATAGGATTCTTAAAGAAAGACTGCGGAATTTCATTTATGTATAAGGTTGCGGTTGAAGACGAATTAGAAAAGGGGACACTAAGAGAAATTCAACTCTTAGATTTTAAAATGCAGCACGATTTTGATTTTATCTGGGAGAAAGGAAGCATTTACGCAGAAAAATATCGTGCAGTGTGTGAAGAACTGCAAAGCTACATTCGGTGGTGAGTTTCAATCAGATGCAGTATATTAAGCTGAAAAAGCAGGCAGAGGAAGTTGACCTCTTTTCCGACGATGAAGTGGAAGAAGATGCACAGCCGATTTCACATGAGGATTATGAACGGCTTATACAATATCTGGAAAAGAAAAACCCACCTGCCATTCTGCCAATCCAGATTGCGTATTATGCTGGGCTCCGTATCGGGGAAACCTGTGGTCTTACATGGCAGGACATTAACCTTGAGGAACAATGCCTGACCATAAAACGCAGTATCCGCTACGACGGCATAAAACACAAAAATATTATCGGACCAACGAAACGGAAAAAAGTAAGGATTGTTGATTTTGGAGATACGCTGACTGAAATACTGAAAGCTGCCAGAAAAGAACAGCTCAAAAACCGGATGCAGTATGGCGAATTATATCACCGCAATTACTACAAAGAAGTTCATGTGAAAAACAGAGTCTATTATGAATACTATCATCTTGCCGGAACACAGGAAGTCCCGGCAGATTACAAAGAAATCTCCTTTGTCTGCTTAAGACCGGATGGCTGTCTGGAACTACCAAATACACTTAGTCTTGTTTGTCGGTCTTATGCTTATTATATCTATTGTATTAAGAATTTCTATGTATAACTTTATATATCCAAGGAATATAATTGAATAACATAAAAATCCCCCTCTTCTTTATAACAGGTCCACAATACTTTTCCAACCAATATTACAGCCACCGTAATCACATATAATGTTACCATTCCAGAACACATCTTTTCTTACTCTTTCAAATGCATCAATAGGTAGATATTCTTTATCTGGCTGAGTTTCCTCTATCAACTGTTTCTCAATTGATTCCAAATCTGGTTGACTAGTCTCTATTCAAGTAATCTTAACAATTCAATTCTATCATCATCTTCTGGAATTCCCTTTACTGTATCATAATTTACTATTTCTTAATCCTTACTCTCATAAAATAGAAAATCGCATTTTGCCAACACCTCAAACTGATTATTGATTTTTAAACTTATATTTGCCTTTTCCGTGTCCATATATCGGCTCAATAATATCCGAATTTTTCAAACATTCTACGGATATGAACTGCCGTTTTAATAGAGAAATCTTTCCCTGTTGGTGCGTTTACGTTAATTCTGTTGATGCCTGGACTTCTTTAGTTACAGGAAGTTCCACAAATGTAGCTGCCTGTCTTTCAAGTGTATCAATATATGTTTCTTTGAGCTTTCTCTGCCAGTAGTAATACTGGTCTTTTGATATGTTGTTTATCTCAAGCCACTGAAGTATCTTCATGCCGCTTGAACGGCATTCCTTTATTATGGCTGCCCACTTTTTAAGATTATGCTGTGTTTCCAGCTCTTTAGCATTCAATAATTATAACCTCCTGAAAAATTTGTGATAGTTGTACGAATTGTACAATTCGTTAAAATCGTATAACTTGTGCAACTGGATTATTATGGTTATATCAAATTTTTCGGGGCGTTTGTAAGTACATGGGTTGGATCGTTTACTGCCAAAACAACCCATAGTAAAACAGTCGAGTTAACGCAAATAAGTCATAGTGAAATTTCGGATTATGACAAATAACTCATAGTAAATATTCGATAAAAATGCAATCATACGAGAGTTCTCGTAGATTGCATTTTTTATCAACAATACTATTTTATTTAGCACTTACTATTAAAGATACCAAGGTAATATGTTTTTTTTGATTTATTATCATATATCTGATATACTAATACTCCAATAAAGAATGAAACATACACTCTACAATTAGAAGAATATTAAAATGGAATTCCTCTATTATTATAAAACCCAGCTATTCCGATAAGAATTATAGCAACCCATATTCCATTTTTCACCTTTTTATCTTTAACCAATTGATTGATCAATATATATACCAAATCCAATAATATAAGAATACATAAAAACCAAGCTGGGGCATTCACGATTGGATTAATCTCAACAATCCATCCTCTACTAACCAATACTAAACTTGTAATTATTTGAATAAACGAGTATTTTATTTTCCCAGTAATTCCCATAATTATTATCGTAAATATCATTGATATTATACACATTGGATATATCCTGATGCAGCTGGAATAGCAACTATTAACGAACCTTGACAGCTGGATAATCGTTCAAAACATTGCTATAAGGATTTTATACCATTTTTTCGGTCAAGAGAGATTAGTTCAAGCTTCATATATCAAATTTAAAGGTTCAAGATGCAGTTTTTAATTTAGATACTGTTTCGTGAATAATTCAGGTGTATTTATATCTTCAAAATTCAAAAAGCACAAAATACACACAATATATCTTACACTTTTTACGACTAATATTATTTATATTCTTATAAATATAACCGCTTCTACTCTCACAATAAGCAAATTCTCATATCCACTATTATCTTATCTGCAATACTATTCTAACTAAACTGAATTTCCCTATTCAAGTCTTTTAATCATTTTCGCAGGTACACCCGCATATAATCCATTGGATATACAATCTCTTGTAACAACACTTCCACTTGCTATAACACAACCATCGCCTATAGTTACTCCCGGATTAATAATAGAACCTGCTCCTATCCAACAACCATCACCTATAGTTATATCACTTGCAATAACCTTTCCCGTTCTCTTTTTTTTATCCGTATAACTATGATTAGTTGTTAATAACTGACATCTGTATCCAATTCCAACATTTTTTCCTATTGTTATATTTCCGCCTTTAGCATCTAATAAACATTCCTTATTAATATATGAACCCTCTTTTATTTCTATATTTTTCCCACTTATATAACATCTAGCATGTATGGCAGATTTTTTTACAGAAATCTTTTTAATTCCAGCTATATAATAAAATATATTTCTCACCTTAAAATGAACTAAATAGCTAGAGATTATTCCATTTACAAATAAGTCCCATATCCACTCTTTTAAATATAAAAAAAATTTAGCCATTTATATATCCTCTTGCATTTTTATATCATAAAAAATCTTTGGTTCTTTAATATCATCTATAATGTGTTCAAGTATCATTTTAGTATATTTATAATATTCTTTAATAGAATTTTCCTTATAATATGGATTATTTATTTCAATATTATCTTTCATATTTATCACTCTGCTAATAGCTTCATCTATTTGTTTTCTATCACATTTTACATCAATTACACTATTACCTCTCACCCTTCCTTTTTGTCTATCTCCTATATTTATAGTATATATGCCAAGACTTGGTGCTTCAATAATACCTGAAGATGAATTGCCTATTAAACAAATGGAATTTTTTAACATATAATGATATGCGTCCGTATGTAAGTTTTCTATATAAACTGCGTTTGAATTTTCATCAACATAATCCTTTATTCTCTTTCTTATTATATCCGAATAAGTATCTGCGTTTGTTCCTAAAAAAACATATTTATATTGACTATATCTTTTAATAGCATTTAATAATTCATTAACCTGATCTAACACGTTTATATTCGTTAATGTCTCTGGATGAAATAGAATTACAAAATAACTCTTTTTGTCCATATTTTTAACATACTCAGGTACATTTTTTTCATTTATCTTAAGACAATTTTCAGCTCCCAATGCACCTAAATAATATACCCTATCAGGTGATTCTCCCAATTGTATCACCCTCTTTCTATATATCTCTGTAGCTGTAAAATGATACATACTCATTTTAGTAATTGAATGTCTAATAAATTCATCATAATTACCATATGTCGCTTCTCCGCCGTGTATATGTAATATAGGTATTCTATTAATTGCAGCCGATATAGCAACCGATAGCATTTCATACCTATCACCTAAAATTATTAACAAATCATACTTATTTTTATCAAAAACCTCTGCAAATGACTTGATAATTTCACCCATAGATAATAATATATTTTTATTAGATGTTGAATTCAAATCAACCTTTACTTTTGATTCAATATAAAATCCATCATCTTCTATCAATGAAACTTGGTTACCATATTTATCATCCAACAAAGCCCCTGTAACAAGAATACTCAAATCAATATTTTCGTCATCATTTAATAAACGCAAATACTCTCTCATTATTCCATAATCAGCTCTTGATCCCGTTGCAAATGCTACTTTTTTCATATATTTTTCCTCTTTTTCATACATATACAAGCTAATTCATAATCTAATTCCGTATCTATATCAATTGAATCAATCTGATTCATAATATATGCTATACTTCTTGCTCCAAAAAAATGTTTTTTTTGTAAATATTGCTCTTTTTTTCCAATAAAAATTGCTCCATTAGGAGAATATTCTTTGAATGATTGTCTTCTATAATTAGAAAAATCTCTATCAAAATATTTAAGACTTTCATCTGAATCAATAGGTTTTATTAAATCTGCCGTATGCTCTGCTTCTTTAACTGAAACCAAAAAATCAAAATCAACTATATTATTTTCAAATTTTTTAATAGCCTTAATAATATGTAATTCATTTCTCATTGGTGATGTTGGTTGCAATAATACAAAATAATCAAAATCATCACTTTGCTTATATATAACGTCTTCAATTACCATATAAGATGTTGCATTATCATTAGATAACCTTTCTCCTCTCAATATGACTTCTGCTCCATATTTTTTCGCAATTTCGGCATATTTTTCCGAATCCGTAGTGACAATAACTTTATCAAAACATTTACTATTAATAGCCGCTTCAATAGAATATGCCATTAACGGTTTACCACATACTTTGATTATATTTTTATCTTTTAAACCTTTAGACCCTGAACGTGCCGGTATAATTGCTATTTTTTTCATAATATCTACCACCTTTTATAAATCTTGCCATTTAAAATTAGTATGTGTTATTAATTCATCTATATCAAATTCCTTCTCTGCCGTCTTTCCTAATATATTATACCATTCCATAGGATTGATACCATTGCCCGGTCTTTTACACGTAATATTTTCTTCTGTAAAAATATCACCTTTATTTATTTTTTTTGATGCAACTATTGATTTTCTAGCAACTATTTTATTTTTTCTTTCCGATAAAGTAACAATCTTTTTATCACTTCCTAACATTGTCTCAATTCTACGAACATTTTCAACCAATGCTCTCAATTCATCTGGAGTTGCTGATGCCTTATGATCTGGTCCGCTAAAATTTTTATCTAATGTAAAATGTTTTTCAATTAAACATATTCCCAAGGCTGTCGCACCCACGGCCGCAATATATCCAACAGAATGATCTGAAAAACCAACATTAACTTTTGGAAAATTGTTTTTCAAATCTTTTATAGCCAAAATATTTACATCACAATCTGGTGTTGGATACTCTGTATTACAATGCAATAATATAATATCCTCTTCCTTTGTTCCTGCTTTTACTAATATATCAATACACTTTTTAATCTCATCTATAGTTGCCATTCCTGTTGAAAGAATTATTTTTTTCCCTTGTCTATCAATAGAACCTATTCTTTCTAAATATGGAAGGTTAGTAATTTCTCCTGATGGAATTTTCCACAATTTTTGATTTATAGAATCTAAAAAATCTACAGATTCCATATCAAACGGAGTTGAAAATACTACTAACCCTAAACTTTCTGCATATTTTTTTAACTCAATAAAGTCATTATAACTCAACTCCAACTTAGCTGTCATTTCTAACTGTGAATCATTCTCACCTGTTGTTTCCTTTTGATATTCCGCTTTAGGAGCATATCGTGAAATTAAATTTTTTGCTTTAAATGTTTGAAATTTAACAGCATCTACTCCACATTTTTTTGCTTCTTCGACCAATTTTTTCGCTAATTTTTTATCACCATTATGGTTACAACCTATCTCAGCTACTATAAAAACATTATTCATCCTTCGGCTCCATTTCTTGTCTAAATTCATCTATAAAATCACTAGGATTATAAAACAATTCAAAATTTTCTTTTATTTTATTATCTGACCAATTATACCAATCTATCTTATTTAACTCACTTCTTATATTTTCATCAAATCTAAATATAAAATGTTTAGCTGGAACATCATCTACAATTTCATATGGAGAAACATTTTTTGTAACCACCTCTTCTGCTGCAATAATAGCTCCATTGGCTATATTTACACCTGGCAATAGAACAAAAAGCTCCTATTTTTGTACGTTAAGCAGTATTGGGGAAATCCATTCTGTAACTATGTTACCCAACCGAAACACCAAATCGTTTTTTATAATATTGTCTAAGCAAATTTCCATCATTATCATCAAATTTCCCAAGTACTTTTCGTATATTTTATAAAAGTATTTTTTTCATCCTAACATAGCTCCATTTTTTATCACCCTAGCTGGAACACCTGCAACAGTTACACCATCCTCAACTGATCTTATAACAACAGCACCTGCCCCAACAGTAGACCAGTTTCCAACTCTAAGTTGTCCAATTATAACTGAACAACTTCCTATAAAACTTCCTTCTCCTATCTTAACATCTCCATTAATGACTGAATTTGTAGACATATTTACATGTTTTTCTAAACTACATCCATGTTCAACTAATGCTTTTGTGTTTATTATGCTATTATCGCTAATATATGCATTACTATTTATTATAGCCATTTTACCAACAAAACAACCATTTCCAATATTAGCATTAGGAGATATAATAGCAGAACGATCGACTATATTAATTATCCTTTTATGCTCCTGTACCAACTTATCATACCATTTTTTTCGCTTCAAGTTATTTCCAATTGAAATAAAAAAAACATATTTACTATTCTTATCCAAATCATCTAAACTTTTACCCAATATAGGATAACCTAAATGTTCTTTTTTTTCACTATATTCATCTATAAATCCTACAACCTGATAATTAAAATAATCAACTGAATCTAATACAGACTTTGCATATCCACCTGCACCTATTAATATTAATTTTTCCATAATATTCTCCATTTATCATTTATAAAATATCTGATAATAATTCATGTTCTTTTTCTATCATTATATATCCGACTTCTTTTAACTTATTATATTGTTCTATATCACTAACATTGTCAATAACTATTTTCTTATTCATAGAATACGCTTGAAATAATACCGTTGAAAATCTTGAAACTATCTTATCTGTTTTATTTATTGAGTCAAATATTGAAATATCTTTAGGATTTTCTATATAATCAATTTTTATTATATTCTTTTTTAAAATTTCTTCAATTTGAGATGGATGAGGTCTTATCATTACTTTTAATCCCTTTAATACAAGCTTATTTATAACATCTGCTAGTATTTCCAAAGACTCCTTGCTTTCATAATTCAAATAAAAACATATATCTCTTTCATAATTAAATAAGCCTTCTCCTTTTTTATTTAACCATGGGTTAAAAACACTTATGTCATCATATTTAAATAATAGCCTATTGTACAATTTTACATAATATTCATCCCATACATATATTTTATTAAAATGAGCCAATGTATTTAAATGTGAATATAATTTTTCTCCATGCATAAAATCAATATGTTCAATATTATTTTTACTACATAATATTGTTAATATAGATGAAGCACAAGATGATTCATAAGTCGTAACTATTTTCAATGGTTGATATTTATTTATAATATACGAGTAATTTGCTAATGAAAAAAGAGTTTCAAATAAATATGACCAATCATTATAACTAACTATTTTCATCTTATTAAATATATATTTTGTATTATTGTCCCAATAAAAATTTTGTCCAAAACTAAATTGATAAGCATTTTTAAATTCGCCCGGTAAAATATCTTTATTATTAGATATCTTATAATAAACGACATCTTTTTTTTCTAAATCAATTTTTCTTTTTGACTTAACAATTACATAAAAATAAAATAAATGCCCAATAATATAATATGTAACTTTCCTGATCAATATAAATTTACAATCACCATATTTTTCTCTAATTTTATACTGATAAAATGATCTTTTATAATCATCAATTTCTAATTCTGAAATTTTATGTAAATCTTCTTTAAATGCAGCAATATCACTTGGAATAGGATTATGAAAATTAAATAATTTTGCTTTTATTTTCCTCATAAAACTTTTCATATTTTAAAACTCCATTCTATTCTTTAAAATTTCTTTAAAGATATTTACTTTCAATATTATACAAATTATAAAATATATAATTATATATAATATACTTAATATAATAAACGTCATAAAATTATCTATTAACAACTTCTTTATGAATATCACGGATATAGTTGCCACTACTGAAGCTGCTACTATTTTTATTATTTCACTAACAATTAACTTAATACTAAATTCCCCGATATATCTTATTACATCCCTAGATAACATAGGAATTACACATAAAATTGCCAATGATGAAGCTAAAGCAATTCCATAACTTCCTATTGATTTAAAAAACAAAAAATCTAATATGATATTTATTATCACCATTACAATTGATGCTTTTATTGTACACTTAACAATCTTATAAGCATGTAATGCTCTAGTAAAAACATCTTGAAAACCATAACCTAACAAACCTATAGCATAGCATCTCATAATATTTGCAGTTATGTTTGTCTGAGCTGATGTAAAATTTCCTCTTTCAAATAATATCTTTATAATATCATTTGAAAAAACAATTAAATAAAATGCTAATGGAATTATAATCAAATTTATAATATTAGAAGATTTTTCTATTATATTTAATACACCCTTTTTGTCATTTTGATTTTTCAAACGTGCAATATCTGTAAATCCTACTACACTTATTGCTGTACTTACTAAGCTGACAAAAACCACCGTTATCTTACTTCCATAAGATAACATTGTAATGCTACCTTCTTCTAGCATTGAACCAAATGCTTTATCTGTAACTACATTTACTTCTCTTACAGCTGTAACAATAATTGTTGCCAACATCATTTTTATCATTATTTTTATGTCATTGGTTATTCCTATTGACAGCTTAAATTCAACACCATTTTTTCTTAAAATAATCAATTCAGGTATAATAGAAATAAATGTCGTAACTGTAAGTATTATTCCTATAATATAGATATTGCTATTAACATTAAATATAATCAGATATAATACCATAACACAGTAGGGTATAACATTGGTCACTTCACTAATATTATATTTCTGTAATATTTGAAAATTGCCTCTATTTATTCCTCTCAACATATTTATTGATACTATCGGCATCTGTAATAATATCATTTTAATTAAAATAATTTTGTCACTGCCCTCATAACCCGGGGCAACCATTTGAGTTATCGGATTGATAAATAAATAACTAATCACAATAATTGCAAATGAAAGTATAAATATATCACCATATACTTTACTAATGAATTTATTTCTTTCTCTTTTATCTTTTGATACAAAATACTCAGTTGTTACTGGAACATACGCTGTTGCCAACGGCGAATTAACCATTGAAACAAACATTGATATTGTTGATTGTGATATCAGATATATATCATTTAAGTTACTTGCTCCCAATGATTTTGCTAAAAAAACATCTCTTACTAAATTTACAGTTTGGCATAATATTGATATAAACGCAAGTTGCAAGGATTTTTTATAAAAATTACCATTTGTTTTTGCCATATTCATTACCTTTTATTTTATTCGAATTTTATAAAAATCTGTTGATTTAATATCAATCATATTAAAATATATAATCATCCAAAAAATCCATGCAGAATTTAAAAAAATAGTTTGAGCAAAGGACAATACAAGTAATAAAAAAATAAACATTTTATCACCATATGTAATTATCTGTTTAACAATAAATAAAATATATATTAATAGTCCTATAACGCCAAATCCAACTAATATATCTGAAATAGATGTAATATATGCTGAATTTCTCATTAATATACTAACTCTATCTGTAAGTACAATTCTTTCTTCAGAAAGAAAATATGTCAAATTATTTTTTCCTATACCTAAAACTTTTTGTTCAAAAGAAAGTTTATTAAATACATCAAAACCATGTGATAATCTTGTATTATTTGTAATATCAATATCTAGAATTTTACTTATAGCATAATCATACACTGTAGTTTGTCGTATCACTAAAAATATCGCTAATCCTAAAACAATTACCCCAATTTTAAATACTTTATTCGTATTAGATGACATTAAATAATATCCAAACAATAACACCACTGCAATTATACCTAAAGAAGATGTAGAAAATAATATTGATATTGAAAAAAATACAACCCATTTTAAATTATGCTTTTTTAATTGATAATATAAAAGTGGCAAAATATATGTTGCATAAGCTTGTGGCTCTGGGAAAAAACCGCAAGGTCTAGTTCCCCCATTAAACCAACTACTTGTATCTATTGGCAACAAGACTATTGGATATACTTTCATTCCAAGTACATAAAGTTGTAGACTTTGAAAAATCATTGCTATCGAACATATGAAACCTACAATTAAGTACACATTAAAAAATGCGTCTAAATTAATTTTTTGTGTACAAATACATATGACTAAAAACATCATTATTATTGCAAGTAAATTAAATAATCTTGAGCTGTTAAATCCACCATACACCATAAATATGAATGGTTGCGTACAAATAGCGTATACAACGAATATCAACAATAATTTATTTACATATATAACATCATTACTAATCAAAATACTTTTTATCATTCTAACTAAAACATACAGATAAATTATAAGCATACCAATTGAACTTACTGTTGGAAGTATATAATATGACAAAATGACATAAAAAGGTAAAAAGATTTCTAAAAAGCCACAATCTTTTATCATATTCAATTGTGATACTTTAAATTTCATTTTCAAAGCAATTCACCTCTTTAACTATTTTATTTATATCTAAAAAAACGCATTCTTTAATTGCATCATTATAAAATCTTATATATTGATTTTTTAAATCATTTTTATTTTTTTCAACTTCTCTTTTTATAAAATTCTTGTTCCAATCGGTGTTAAATGTTTCTATAATTGCATCTTTAACATTTTCATCTTCTCGATTTTCTACAATGGTAAAACCACCTTTAAAATACACATCTTCATATGCATCTAAATCTTTATACATTATTGTTGGTAATCCAAAATATCCTGCTTCAATTATTGATAAACCAAATCCTTCACTTTTACTAACTACAATATTTGCATCAGATATTTCATATAATTCTGCTAATGTATTTTTATCTACAAATCCCGTTATTATTACTCTATCTTTTATATTTGTTTTTTCTATCTCTTTATTAATATATCCTTTTATATTATTTTTACCTGCTAATATAATGTATAACTTTTCTTTATATTTATCTGGTAACAATTGATATGCTCTAATAATTTGAACTTGATTTTTTCTTTGTCCAATGGAACCTACACATATTAAAACATTCGCATCATTAGGTATGCCATATTTTTCCCTTAATAACTCTCTATTCTCGCCGCTTTTTTTAATATCAATTGTATTTTTTATTATACAAGCATTTGATTTTCTTTTAAAATCATTTTCTATATTTTTTAAGACACCGGAACTAACCACACTAAATTTTATATTTTTTTCTAATGCAGAGCTAATAAAACTTTTTTCTATATTTTTTTGAAAATCCGAGCATTCGTTCGATTTGTATGATAATCCATGTAATGTGTATGCTGTACAATATCTTTTTGCAGCTTTATCAGCACATAATAAATTACCATATGTAATACCATTTATATGAATTATATCCGGTTTTTCTTTTTCTATAATACTTTCAAAATACTCAGCAATTATCATGCTTCTAACATTTTTTATTTTTTCTTTAAAAGAGCATTTCATCTTCATTACATTTGTGTATTTTTTCAAACTAACCTTTAATACATATGGAATAACGCTCATATTGCTATAAGAATAAACCTTACACCCATCAACCATTGATTTTTTCCCTATTGGTGAAGTTGTAAAAAAAACAATTTCATTATCATTTGATAATGATTGACCAATCTGTGTAACGACATAATCTAATCCTGTAAAATGCTTTCTGCTTGAATTTTGAGCATATATCGCACCTGTCACTAATAATATTTTCATATATATTTTTTTTGCATAATATGCAAAACTCCTTAATTATACAATTTTCTCTCAATTCACATATTTTCATTATAATATTTAATATAAATGTAAACTTATCAATTCTCGTACTCTTTCCACATATCATGTGGCTCAAATTTCCATTCATTATCCATCTGAATATTTGATAAAATATTCTTTTTACCATTAAATATAACTTCTATATTTTTTTCGTTATTAATAGCATATTCTGCTATATATTTTATCATATCATACTTAAATCCCATTATTTTACACATTGTAGAATCAAAAGCATAAGAATTTTCAGATAACATTACCATTCCTAACGTTTTGGGTGATGGCTTAACTGGACCATTTTTTTGTCCACATATAATCATATCACCTAAAACCAACATTTTTCTTTGTTTCTCATCACATATATTACCATTTTTATCACCATAATTTATTATTGTATTTAAATCCAGAATCGTTCTCCATATAGTATCATTTCCGTACCATCCTCCGATCCTAACTTTATCTTTGGAAACAACACTTCCTAATACATAAAAAACTTTTTCAAAAAAACTATAAAACTGAGCAATATGATAATGCTTATTTAAACTACTATCTGTTTTCTTCTCATCCAACACTTCCATATAGTGCTTAAATATATTCTTTTTCTTATATGCATCTCCGCCTTCCTCCACAGATCCTATTTTTCTATGAGGAAGACTATTTTTATCATATATAACTCCAACCATATTCTTTAATGCCGCTGTCATTCCAGCAAGCCTATGGCATTTAGGCTTTGGTATATTAATTATAACATCTGCTTCCAATACAATTTTATTTAATACATATTTATGTTCTTTTTCATTATGATAATTTTGTGTATCTTCTCCCATATACTGCGACACTTTATACTTACCATTATTATTAGTTCCCAGTTTATGATAAGATTTGTCTTTCAAATCCACAACTATTGATTCATTATAATCATTATCTTTCTTTTCAAGTATAACATTATTCTCTATAACTGTTGAATAGTGTCTCAGATCTCTAATCTGGATATTTGGTATATATTTTCTCCAGAATTCAAACAACTCATTATACCCAGCATTTTTTAAAGCTTCCTCTAAATTACATTCCTGCATAGGAGCATCTGCCACATATATCTCACCAGAATTTGCTAACGCTATATAAACATAATCTACAATAGCCCTTACAACCGATGGATGTGTTACAAGAGCTCTTAAATCATTTTCGTTATCTATCGCTTTATTTATATGCATAACCCAATTAGGCTTGACCAATATCTTCTGATCTTTCTTGATAATATCACCTAATGGATTCCATTCTTTCTTTCCAAAGTTATCTCTATCATACCCCATACTATACAATGTATTACGTACCATATCATAGACCGAATTTTCTTCTCCAGCTATTTCATCACCAAATGGATATTCAGGATATTTATTACTTGGACTATAATAATATTTACCACTAGGATAATCTGTCATATTCTTCCTATATTCTATAGCTACATTAGAATTCATATCAATTATTCCTTTCTGGTAAAATAAATTTATCACCAATTGTAAAATCAAATTCATCAGGAGCAAATTTCATATATCCACTTCCATCAAAAAATGTTATTTCACCAAAATACACTTTATTTTCTATACAATATAAATCAATTCGTGATTCAGGAAATGGTTTTGATAAAATTTGTGCTATTTCATACATTTTATCATAAACCTGTGGCTTCTCAACCACTCTTTTCAAAGGCTTCTCATCACATCTGACAACATTTAATTTTTCATAGGTATCAGCCTTAAACACACCCAATCCAGCTTTATCTCCAACTTTTCTGTCTGCCAATACATATAAATATTCTGGCTTACCATTAAAGCAAAAGAACTTATAATCTATCAATCCACCAGCTTCTGCTTTGGATGGCAAAAGCTGTTCTATTATTATTCTATGCTTTCTTCCGCCATAAACCCATTCTCTTCCACCTTGTCTATATGATGTACTTGAATGTGTCCATTTATTTAATATATTTAAAAAATCCTCTTTTAAATTTTCTTTGTTATTACATATAATTACAGAATTTCCGCCACCACCTAATGTATCTTTTGCCACAAATTGATCCGGTAATTCTTCTATCTTAATATTCCTAACATCATCATATACACCGACTATAGGAATCAATATTTCAGACAATCCACATTCTTCAACATATTTTCTTACTTCATATTTATCAACACACTGCTGCATTAATAAATCTCTATAATAAATTTTGTACCACTGTAATTTTTCTGTAAATCTCACAGGATTGTCCAAATTTAACTTTCTATGTAATTTAATTCTATACTGCAATTTAATCATAGATTTATCTGGTATAAAAGAGAAACATTTTAAAATTGCTAATCTCATTTTTCTTGATTTTATTATATCTTTATATGACAATATTATTTCCTCTCATTTCCTTTAAATAAGCTTCAACAACAATATTCCTATCAAATTCACGTTCCATCTTTAATCTTGCATTCTTACCCATCTGTTGTCTATCTGCATTACTCATATTAACGAATTTATCAACAGCTTCTATAAGCTTCTGCGTATTTCTTGTCTCAAAGCAAAATCCTGTTACGCCATCTTCTACTGTTTCTCTACAACCTGCTCTGTCCGTTGTTATAACTGGACGTCCACTTGCTTCACTTTCCAATAAAACATTCGAAATCCCCTCAGGATAATACGATGGATGAATTGTACAATGAGCAAATTTTAAATATTCAGATGTATCACTCACTTCTCCATGATATTTTATAATATCTTTTGCTTCATAATCATCTAATATATCTTTGTATTCTCCATCACACGGACCCAATATATGAAATACTGTATTAGCATATTTTTCTTTTATTGTCTTTGCGCAGCTAAGATATTCTTCGATACCTTTTTCCTTTATAATTCTTGCTACGAATAAAAAATGTATTCCATTTTCATCACTAGGATAATCCATATACTTCCATTTATCAAGATTAACCCCAGAACCCGGAATCATACGATAGTGTCCATTATACATTTTATGCTGGATAAAGAAATCTCTGTTCTGTTCATTCTGAAAGAATACACAATTAGCTTTCTTAGCCGCTTTTCTATACAAGCTAATCATTAATGGCTGTAATATACCCGGCTGTTCCACTGCTGTTCCAAGCCCAGACACATTCATAAGATAAGGAATTCTCATATTACCAGCAACTATTCCTGCGTAGATACACACCTTTGTCGTATATGTAAGAATTATATCAGGTTCAACCTCTTTGAATATTTTCTTATAATCTTTTATAAGCTGAGCATCTTTAATTGGATTAGTTCCTCTTTTATCAATAGATATTGGAATGAACTTACAGCCCATTTCAATCATATGCTTAACTTTTGGTCCATCAGGCAGACATATATATACATCATTACCATCTTTTAGCAGTCTTTGCAACAACTCTACTCTGAAGTTGTATAAAACAAAGTCTCTGTTAGCCAGTACTAATACTCTCATTATCTTATCCTCTAATTATCTTCCCTAGTCACCGCACTCTCCTGTCTTGCAGCTTCCAGCTCCTGTCCATATTCATTCATTATCTTGCTATTCTCTTCTGTAAAACCCTCTGTGCTTTCCTTGCTGAATATTATTTTTACAGTCTCAAGCACTATCTGGAAATCAAGCATAAGTGAATAGTTTACAACATATATAAGATCCATCTTAAGCTTATCGTAAGATGTTGTATTGTATCTGCCATATACCTGTGCATAACCTGTAAGTCCGCCTTTGACCTTAAGTCTGTAGCCAAATTCCGGAATATCTTCTGTATATTTGGCTACATGCTCAACTCTTTCTGGTCTTGGTCCTACAATACTCATATTGCCTGCCCATATATCAACAAGCTGAGGAAGTTCATCTATTCTTGTTGCTCTTATGAATTTACCCACCTTAGTTATTCTGTCGTCATCAGAAGTCGCTGGATGCGGCTTGCCATCTTTTTCTGCATCTTCTTTCATACTTCTGAATTTATGTATTCTAAATACCTTGCCATCGTATGTACATCTGTCCTGCATAAAGAACACTGAACCTCCGTCCTCTAACTTTATACATATTGCTGTTATAAGGAATACCGGTGATAATATTATAAGTCCTAATGTTGAACCTACAATATCAATAGTTCTTTTAACAAATGCCTGTCCTGTTGTCATTCCAACATTTTTAGCAAGGAATAATGGTGAATCGAACAGATTAATCTCTTCTGAACCTCTTACAAGTATATCCTGTATCTTAGGTGTATAATATACAGGAATATCTTTTTCAAAGCAGAATTTCAGTATTTCTTTTCTGTCATTATTAGGAATATCATTAAGAAGAACTGCTTCATATTGAAGTATTTTATTATATATTACATCTGATGGCTCCTTATATGATATTTCTTCACACACTTCATATTTATCACTTCTGTTAGATATTTTATAACGCAAATGATTCTTATGAACACCATTAATCTGTAATAATTTTATTGGTGGGAATATCATTCCGTATATCCTTATCCCAACAAGATCATATAATACGCAGAATGCCAAATCAATTAAAGTTGAAACAGCTATCACACCTGCAAGTCGTCCCATACTGTCAACTCGTCCCGCAGTTAAAGCTATTATAAGATATTCTCCAATTGCCGTTGTTATAAGTGCAAGGAACTGTGAGAATACAAGATTAACAAGTTTAATGTATCCAAGCTTAAATCCGCCCCACATTTTATATGTAACAAAGATAAGGAGAAAGATTGTGAATACCATAAGCTTATTACCACTTCCCATAAATGGTGTCTTAAGCATTGTATTGTATACATTATTCCACATATATGCAAAATGCAATGTAAGTATCAGGAGCATTATTATATTAAATGCCCCTACATACATACTTACATTTTTATTTCTACTCATCCTGCCCTTATTTTCTTTCATCTTATCCTCGTTCCAATCTTATATTTATCTATATATTATTGTTATTTATTTCTCATCATAATCCATAAGAAAATCTCCATCAAACTCATCTGCTGATGGCTTCTTTCTTACACCAGTGTTATTTCCTGCTACATTAGCTTTCTTTCTTGCGGCTACCTCACCAACACTTCCTGCCTGTCTTTTGACTGACTTAGAAGCATTGTTAGGATTTTTTCTTGCTGATGAAGCATTTCTTGCTTTCTCGAATGATTTATCTGGTGACTCCTCGCTGTTATAATGTCCATAATAGCTGCCGTAGTATTTACCATAATACTTGCCATAGTATCTTCCATAGTAACCATTTTCTGATAAATCAACCTTATTAAGAACGCTTCCGATTATCTTAACTTTTGTCTTTTTAAGCTGTCCCATTACATTCTGTGCGAACTTATAGCTTACCTGGTTAGCTGCGATTACAAGAACCGCACCATCACATACCTGTGCAACAATAGCTGCATCAATAACGCTTCCAAGAGGTGGTGTATCGATGATTACATAATCATACTTTTCTCTCATCTGTCTTACAGTCTCTTTGAATAATGGGCTGTCAAGAAGCTCTGATGGGTTAGGTGGCACTGGGCCAGCAAGAATAACGTCCATATCCGGCACATTTGTCTGATATATTACTTCTTCTAATGTGTTCTGTCCTGAAAGAAAATGTGTCAATCCCTTAACACCCTTCTTAACTCTGTAACGTCCTACAAGAACTGACTTTCTTAAATCACAGTCAATGAATAACACTCTCTTGCCGCCATCTGCTATTGATGAAGCAAGGTTCATTGTTACTGTTGATTTACCTTCATTAGGTCCACAGCTTGTAAACATTACTACCTTTGTATCTTTACCACTTAAGAATATGTTAGTTCTTAAATTTCTATAGCTTTCTCTTACCTGATAATCATCATGCTGGTTAGTTTCTATATTAATTGTCTGCATATTTTTAATCCTTTCACACTCTCTTGTTTACCTATTTTCTTGTTTTCTTTTTCTTACTGCTTGGCTGTCCATTATATTCTTCTTCAGTTAATGGAATAAGTGAAAGATTAGTTATGCCAAGATATTTTTCAACATCATCTGATGTCTTAATTCTATCATCAAGAATGAAGTTGACTACAAGCACGGCTATTGCTATTACAATACCTGCTATTGCACCAAGCATTGTATTCTTCTTAACATTAGGACTTGATGGTGCATTAGCTACACGTCCATATTCAATTACATTAACGCCTTCAATCTGCATTACTGATGTTATCTGCTTAGCAGATACATCTGCGATTGCATCTACTATTTCTTTAGCTCTCTTAGGGTCTGTATCTGTAACTGTTACCTGAAGAACTCGTGAATCTGTCTCGATTTCACAAGAAATCTTGCCAACGAGTGCATCTGGTGTTATATCAAGATCAAGGTCTTTAACTACCTGTTCTACTACTGGAAGGCTTGTCACAAGAACTTTATAATCTTTAACAAGCTGTGTTGATGACTGAATATCACTAAGTGTTGTAGTAGTGCCATTCTGTCTGTTGATTATATATAATTTGATGGATGACTGATACTGAGGTGTAATTGCTATCTCTGTTATTCCAAATGCAACTATTGCTGTCACAACACCTGCTACAATTACTATCCATATCTTTGATAACAGCATCCTTATGATCTGCATAATATCAATTTCTACTTCTTCGTTGTTATCTTGTCTGATATTTGTTTCCATATTATCTCCTATCCTTTGCGCCTTGAATACTTACTCTGGCGTTTATTATTCTGTACAATTATACGAACCTTGTCTAATAATGTCAACAAGGCTGGCTGCCATCTCTTTTTTTGATTAAATGTATTACCCACCCCCTTGATTTTAGCTGGTTTCGAGATGATTGACTTGTTTTTTATGTGATTTGCAGGAAAATGTTTTTAAAAAAGAACATTCTATATTATTATCAGCATACACTGCAAATCACACCTAAAAAAATGCGAGAATATCCTGTCTGACATTCTCGCAAGTTTCACTGTTACAAGCTACTAGCCGGAATCGAACCGGCGACCTACTGATTACGAATCAGTTGCTCTACCGACTGAGCCATAGTAGCATACCTAAATTATTGTACTCTTATTTGGTGGAATTGTAAAGGTGGAATTTATCTTATTCGAATGAATAAGATTAAAGACTAGCATTATTTATTGGGGACAATAAATATATAACGCTTTAATCCTTCATCTATTTTATTATTTTTATACATTTAATATACTATATTTTTACTCTCATTGCAAGCACCTTTTCACATTTCCACCCCCGCCGCATAAATTATAATAACAATACTTATACCAAGAGGTTATTTATGAAAGCTCTCCCCACCAATTCATCCCCTCCTCTGTTATCGCTTAAAGGTATTTCCTTTGCATATAATACGCCAAAAAGCGAAATTCCTGCACTTAATAATATCAATCTTGATATTATGCCAGAGTCTTTTACTTCCATTGTCGGACCATCAGGCTGTGGCAAATCGACCTTGCTTTCCATCATATGCGGGCTTCTTTCGCCACAGAAGGGTGAGGTTGTTTTTAATGAGGATATTCTACACGATAATGCTGTATCTCCAAGAATTGGATTTATGCCACAGAAGGATACTTTATTTGAATGGCGCACTATTTATAAAAATGTGACACTCGGTCTTGAAATTAATCATCTTAAAGATAAGGAACATTTAGAAAATGTTGACAATATGCTAAAAGAGTATGGCCTATACCAGTTTTGCAATGTCCATCCTTCTGAATTATCCGGAGGCATGCGTCAGCGTGCGGCATTAATAAGAACCCTTGCACTTAACCCGGATATTCTTCTGCTTGATGAACCATTTTCCGCTCTTGATTACCAGACGAGGCTTGAAGTGTCTGATGATATCGGCAAAATCATTAAAGAGCAGAAAAAAACAGCCATTCTTGTTACTCACGATATATCGGAGGCTATCTCTATGGGCGATAGTGTTGTTATTCTTTCACACAGGCCTGCACATATTAAAAAAGTTGTTAATATTAACCTTTCCATTCCTGACAGAACACCATTTACTTCAAGACAGGCTCCTGAATTTGCAGGATATTTTAATGAAATATGGGAGGATATACAATGAATAAATCTATCAAAGCAATCAATAAAAAAGACATCTCTAACTCCCGTACACAATATCTTAACCACATAAGATTATATAAAATCTCCATAACTGTATTAAGATTTTTGATTTTAATGGCATTTATTGCCGCCTGGGAAATATCAACCCGTACTGGTATTCTTAATCCATTTATATTCAGCTCACCATCAAGAATATGCACAACTTTTATTGCTATGGCTAAAGATAACAGCATATTCATTCATATATGGACGACACTTTTTGAAACATTTTTATCTTTCTTCCTTATTATAATTGTCGGAATGGGAGCAGCAATTCTTCTCTGGCTGTGGAAAGGCTTATCAGACTGCCTTGAGCCTTTCCTTATTGTGCTTAACAGCCTGCCCAAATCAGCACTTGCCCCTATGATAATCGTCTGGCTTGGCAATAATATGAAAGCTATTATCATAACCGCTATATCTGTAGCCATATTTGGTATGATAATTAACATATATACCGGATTTTTAGAAATTGACAAGGAGAAAATCATTCTTATTAAGACACTCGGCGGTACTAAGAAAGATATTCTTAAGAAACTCATACTTCCCGGTTCTAAGCAGATAATAATAAGCAATATGAAGGTCAACATCGGTCTTTGCCTTGTTGGTGTAATAATTGGCGAATTCTTAGCCGCTGATAAGGGACTTGGCTACCTTATTATATATGGTTCGCAGGTATTCAAGATGACTTATGTATCTATGAGCATTGTTATACTCTGCATTATCTCAACTGTTCTATTCAAACTTGTTGATGTCATAGAGAAAATGTTTCGTGATTGACATTTTTATCTTTTCATAATATACTTCAAATATACAAATTATGCTTTATATCGCATACAGTTTATTGTATACTCATATAGCTTATAATTAATGGCATTACTATAGATTATCACGCGCCCCGCTGGCGCAGAAATGAGGATTTAATGATTTCACTCCGCATTAAGGACACTAAAGTATTTATGTCCCAGCTGCTTATCAAGGATACCTTCGATAGAATGCTTCTGTCAGAAGCCACAATAAAGACTGCGTGTTCATACACTATTAATGGACAGATTAACAAGGAATATTATTCTGATGAAGAATGGGATAATCTTAATAATAACGAAAAGTCTTATTCAGAATGGGGTAATATTAAGCCATTCTGTTTTAGTCTTATTAAGGGTAATAAAGTTCCTGCTGCTATGAAGCTTGTTATGCTTGCCTCTTATGAACTTGTCACAGATATTATCGCAAAGAATAACATCGCTGTTATGCCTGAGAATGTTAATGGTCTCTTTATTAATATGAAGTATCAGGAAGGTTATGTAGATATTATTACAGGAACTTCTCTTAATGTATTTACATTAGATAAGCAGCTTGATACAGCTTTCGACAAGTATGTTAAGACATTTCTTGCTAATGCCGGTCTTGATTTTGAAGAATTATAGTGAGTTTATTAATATTTAATATTTATCTAAAGCCTTGATTTTACTGTATTATCTCCATTTTTGTTAGCACTCATTAGATTTGAGTGCTAATTTTTGCTTGACTTCCACTTTTAACAATATTAAACTTAAACTTAATTAGGGATATAAAGATACATATATTTATTCTTTACATCTAATGAATATTAAAAGATAGGAGATAATAATTATGTCTAATACACACGGAAGTTTATCTATTAACAGTGACAATATTTTTCCAATAATTAAAAAATGGATGTACTCTGACCACGATATTTTCTACAGAGAGCTTATATCTAACGGCTGCGATGCCATAACAAAGCTTAAAAAGCTTGATATGATTGGTGAATATGAAGCACCTGATGATATTGAATATAAGATTGATGTTAAAGTAAGTGCTAATAATAAGACTATCAAGATTATTGATAATGGTATTGGTATGACTGATGGTGAAGTTGAAGAATATATTAACCAGATTGCTTTCTCTGGTGCAGAAGCATTTCTTGAAAAATATAAGGACAAGGCTAATGATGACCAGATTATCGGTCACTTCGGACTTGGTTTCTACTCAGCATTTATGGTAGCTGATAAGGTTACTATTGATACTCTTTCTTTTAAGGAAGGTGCTAAGGCTGTTCACTGGGAATGTGACGGCGGTACAGAGTATGATATGTCTGATGGAACAGCTGCAACTCCTGGTACTACTATCACTCTTTACTTAAATGAAGACAGCTACGAATTCGCCAATGAATACAAGGCTCGTGAAGTAGTTGAAAAGTATTGCTCATTTATGCCAGTACCAATCTTCCTTACTAATGAAGATGCTGGCGAACAGACAGAAGAGATTCCAGAGGAAGAAGTAACAGATAAGGATACTATTCTTGATACATTTATCAAGGAAGCTGTTACAGAAGAAGTTGAAAAAGAGGACGGCACTAAAGAGACAGTCGAAAAAGTTCCAGCAAAGAAGATGGCTAAGATTGTTAAAAGACCTGTTGCTATCAATGATATCCACCCTCTCTGGACTAAGCACCCTAACGAATGTACTGAGGATGAATATAAGGAATTCTACCGCAAGGTATTTAACGATTATAAAGAGCCTTTATTCTGGATTCACCTTAATATGGACTATCCTTTTAACTTAAAGGGTATACTTTACTTCCCTAAGATTAATACAGAATACGAGTCAATTGAAGGAACAATTAAGCTTTACAATAATCAGGTATTCGTTGCAGATAACATCAAGGAAGTTATTCCTGAATTCCTTCTTCTCTTAAAGGGTGTTATTGATTGTCCAGATCTTCCTCTTAACGTATCACGTTCTGCACTCCAGAATGATGGCTTTGTTAAGAAGATTTCTGATTACATTACTAAAAAGGTTGCTGACAAGCTTTCTGGTATGTGCAAGACTAACCGTGAGAACTATGAGAAATATTGGGATGACATCAACCCATTCATCAAATTTGGCTGCTTAAAAGATGAAAAGTTCGCTGAGAAGATGAATGATTACATTATATTCAAGAACCTTGAAGGCAAGTATTTAACACTTAAGGATTACCTTGAAGCTAACAAGGAAAAGCACGAGAATACAGTCTTCTATGTAACTGATGAGAAGGAACAGAGCCAGTATATCAATATGTTTAAGAAAGAGAATATGGATGCTATCATTCTTACTCACAATATTGACCAGCCATTCATCACTCATCTTGAAGGCAAGAACGAGGGTCTTAAATTTGCAAGAATTGATACTGACCTTTCTGATATATTCAAGGAAGAAACAAGCGAAGATGAATTAAAGGATGCAACTGAAAGCCTTACAGCTACATTTAAGAAAGCACTTAACAATGATAATCTTAATATCAAGGTTGAAAAGTTAAAGGATGCTTCTGTATCTTCTATGATTACTCTTTCCGAGCAGGATAGACGTATGCAGGATATGATGAAGATGTACGGTATGTCAGGAATGGATCCGGCTATGTTTGGTTCTACAGGACAGACTTTAATTCTTAATGCTAACAACAGTCTTGTTCAGTATGTTCTTAACAATAAAGATGGTGAGAATACTGATATTATCTGTAAACAGCTTTACGACCTTGCACTTATAAGCCACGCTCCACTTACAGGAAACCAGATGACTGAATTCATTGCAAGAAGTAATAAGATTATGGAATTACTTGCAAAATAATACAATTTAACATATGATAGGATATACGGGGTGAATTCATTCGCCCCGTATATCAATTAGATTGGGGACTAACGTATGACTACTAATAACAACAATACACCTGATGAAGATGATTTAGATTATATCGATTTTGATGATGATTATGATGATATTGAAGATGACGATGATGACGATGATGATTATTCTTACAGCCGTTCTGATAATATCAGCAGACATACAGATAATAATAAGAAGCAGGAGTATTCTGTTGTTAAATTTATAGTATCAGAAGCCTTCAGTTTCATTAAAATTGTAATATTTGCAGCTATCATTGCCCTGCTCTGCACCAATTTCATAATCATTAATGCCGAAGTTCCATCTGGCTCTATGAGAGATACAATATGGGAAGGCGACCGCCTTTTCGGTTTCAGGCTTGCTTACAAGTTCAGCGAACCAAAGCGCGGTGACGTTATAATCTTTAAATATCCTGATAATGAGTCAGAGAATTATGTTAAGCGTGTTATTGGTCTTCCTAATGAAATAGTCCAGATTAAGGAAGGGCATGTATACATCAATGGTGATGAGCTTGATGAGCCATATATCAAAGAATATATATATGATGACGGCGAAACACACACTTATATTGTTCCTGACGGCTGTTATTTTATGCTTGGTGATAATCGTAATAACTCCAAAGACTCAAGATACTGGACTAACACATATGTTAAGAAAGAAAAGATAATTGCCAAGGTGCTTATCCGTTATTACAGCGGTGAAAAGGGACGCATTTCCTTTAGCAGAATCAGTTAAAATTTCATACAATTTATAATGTAACGTATAATAAATCACCTCCTGTTAATACTACTACTGTGTATTGCAAATGTTCTATTTATTAAAGCATTTACCAGACACTTAAGTTAAAGATTAACAGGAGGTAATTTATTATGACTAATTTAAGCTGTAACGCTTGTAGCTGTGTACACAATGATGATAACTGCTGCTGCCTTAATGGTATTGATGTAAAGGGAAGTAATGCCTGTGAGTGCAGTGAAACTTGCTGTGGAAGCTATTCTTACAAAGATGGCTCTGCTAAGAATAATACTGCTTCGCCTAAGCTTAATCTTCAGATAAAGTGTGCCGCACATAACTGCGTGTATAACAATAACGAAGCTTGTCAGGCTGACCACGTTGATATATCAGGCATAACAGCCGTAAATGCTGACGATACTGTCTGTTCAACCTTTAAATCCAAATAATAAATTAACATAAACAAAAAAGAGGTTGCCAAATTATTCATTTTATTATAAAATTATAATAGTTATGATAATTAGGAGGTATACCAAAGAATGGTAAGCGCAGGAGATTTTAAGAATGGTTTAACAATTCAGATGGATAATAACATTTGGCAGATTATTGAATTCCAGCATGTAAAGCCTGGTAAGGGTGCTGCTTTCGTTAGAACAAAGTTAAAGAATATCGTGAGTGGTGGTGTTGTTGAAAAGTCTTTCAGACCTACAGAAAAGTTTGACCTTGCTCATATTGAGAAGAGAGAATATCAGTATCTTTACTCAGATGGTGATCTTTACAACTTTATGGATACAGAGACATTTGAACAGATCGCATTATCTGCTGAGAATGTTGGTGATTCACTTAAGTTCGTTAAAGAGAACGAAATGGTTAAGCTCTGTTCACACAACGGTAACGTATTCTCTATTGAGCCACCTATCACTGTTGAACTTCAGATTACAGAATCTGAACCAGGTGTTAAGGGTGATACAGCTACAGGTGCTACAAAGCCAGCTATCCTTGAAACAGGTGCTAAGATTTTAGTTCCATTATTTGTTAACCAGGGTGATACAATTAAGATTGATACAAGAACAGGTGAATATATTTCACGTGTTTAGTTAATCAGATTAAAGGTTAAGATTTATAAGATATTTATTATATTTTAACATAATAAGTTCTTAAAAAGAGCCTGTACACTTTCATCGGTGTACAGGCTCTTTTTATTCTGCCCATTATAAAGAAGAACCTATAGCCAAATCGTGCTATAGGTTCTTCTTTATAATGATTATCCTCTATTAATTACTCTTCGTCATATCTGTTAATGCTTCCATCGCATACAGATAACCTCTAAGTCCAAGTCCTACAACCTGTCCCTGACATACTGGAACTGTAACAGATGTATGTCTGAATTCTTCTCTTGTATGAACATTGGATATATGTACTTCTATCTTCGGTATTGCAGCTATCGAAGCAAGTGCATCTCTTACTGCATAGCTGTAATGTGTAAATGCCCCCGGATTAATTACAATACCATCAACATCATTGTAATAAGCTTCCTGAAGCTTATCTATAATTGCACCCTCATGGTTGCTCTGGAATACCTCAACTTTAACATTAAGTTCCTCTGCTTTCTTGTTAATCATATCAACAAGCGTGTCATAATTATCATTGCCATATATTCCTTTTTCTCTTATTCCAAGGAAATTAATATTAGGTCCGTTAATAACAAGTATCTTCATTGCTAATCCTCCATATTCTTAATGATTGCTGTATACATCTGTTCAAATGACATCTTCTGCGTATCAACTATCATATCAGCCGCATCCAGATATATATCTTCTCTCTGCTCCATAAGGTTATGTATCTTCTCGTGAAGCCCACCGCCCTGTAATAATGGACGTTTGGTGTCCTTGCTCAACCTTTTGCAAAGTTCCTCCTCAGAAGCTTTAAGATATACTACTGTTCCAAGCTTTCTTAAAAGCTCCCTATTGACCTCTCTTAACACAAGTCCGCCACCAACAGATATGACGCAGTTATCAAGAGTATCTGATAACTCTTTTACCGTCTCTGTCTCCATATCCCTGAAAGCTTCCTCTCCCTTCGTTGCAAAGATTTCGCTTATTGTTGTATTCTGCTTTTTCTCGATATACTCATCTGTATCATAGAACTTTCTATTATGTCGTCTTGAAACCCAGCGGCCAAATGTCGTCTTTCCACTTCCCATAAATCCAATAAGTACAATATTATTCAATTCCAAGTTCCTCTTTCATCTTATTATACACTTTATCCGCCTGTTCTTTTGTGACACTTACATCATTCCATAACTCATACGCCGCAACCCCTTGGTATAAAAGCATTTTTAAACCGTTGCAGGCTGGCTTTCCGGCATTTTTACACATTTTCATAAAACGTGTTTCACTAGGATTATATATAATATCAACTCCGACTTTTACCTTCTTATAAAATGCTTCATCATCAATTACAACATCATCCACATTAGGATAAAGTCCAACGCTTGTGGTCTGTATCACAACGTAATCATCAGCTTCCAGCTTATCATACTCACTTATAAGCATAGGCTTTATACATTCTTTACCGAAATAGTCATTAACTGCTTTGGCTATATCGTAAGCCTTTTCCTTAGTCCTGTTAAGCATATATATTTCTTTAGCACCGCTCTTTGCACATAAAAATGCTATTGCTCTTGCCGCTCCGCCTGCACCAAGAATTACACAACGGCTGCCTAAAAGCACAACTCCCTCGTCTATAAGTTCTCTTTCAAGTCCCAATATATCTGTATTATAGCCTTTATAGCCCTTATCTGTTCTTACAAGCGTATTAACAGCTCCTATAGCTTTAGCAAGCGGATCAATATCCACAAGTGACTCCATAACAGCCTGCTTGTGTGGAACTGTTACATTAAGTCCTAATATGTTAAGTGCATAAGCTCCATTTACTGCTGTGACAACATCACCCTTTTCAACCTTGAAGGTTGTATACACCATATTCATATCCATAAGCTGTGCAAGGCTGTTATGTATCACCGGGGAAATTGAATGTCCCACCGGATTACCTATAAGACCGCACACTCTTGTTGTACCATTAATATCTATCATTAAAATCTTACTTCCTTTCTTATGAGCTTATATCTAAAGTACAGATAAATTCATATATTATGAAATCACAATAAATATATATCTTGAAATTATATTAAACCTATATGTATTAGAAACCTGCTTTTCCGCCTTCTCTTTTAATATGCTTCTTATAAAAATGCAGAACTATCCATTCAAGCCTTCTTTTTAGAATTATCTGTATCTCCTCGTGCTTGTCTATCGGCTTTACAAGAACAGACTTAATTCCTGCCCTGTTAGCACCCCACACATCTGTGAACAACTGATCCCCCACAAAATATGTGTCAGACTTATCAGTATTCATATACTCCATAGCTTTAACATAATTCTTAGGAGATGGCTTTCCTGCCTTGCTTACATATAATGAACCAACCTCATCTGCAAGCGGCTTAACCCTGTATTCTTTATTATTGGATATTATGCAGGTATTATATCCCATAGCCTTTAAATCACCGAACAGCTTCTTTGCACGCTCAGTAACCGGTGCTCCGTGTTCAACAAGCGTGTTGTCAACATCAAATATAATTCCCCTGTAACCTTTATCATAAAGTCCCTTATAATCTATATCGTATGCAGAATCTATATACATATCCGGATAAAATCTTTTAAACATCTGTAATTACTACCTTTCTTATCAGCTTTTCTGCTGTTCTTAAGCATTTGTTACTTTTAAGTATCTACTACTTTTTAAGTATCTTCTTGATTTCGTCCATAAATGTATTAACATCCTTAAACTCCCTGTATACAGAAGCAAATCTTACATATGCAACTTCATCTAAATCCTTTAACTTATCCATAACAATAGAACCTATCGTTGTTGTCGGTATCTCTTTCTCCCCCATATTAAATATCTGTCCCTCAATGTCATCTACCATATCATTAATCTGTGTCATTGATATCGGACGCTTATGGCACGACCTCACTATTCCAGCCACTATCTTTTCCCTGTCATAAGGTTCTCTGTTATTATCTTTCTTCACAACTATAAGAGGAAGCGTCTCTACTTTCTCGTATGTGGTAAAACGCTTTCCACATTCATCACACTGACGGCGTCTTCTTATAGAGCTGTCATCTGTAGGTCTTGAATCTATTACTCTTGTATTCTCTTTTCCGCAATATGGGCACTTCATTCACAAACCTCCCCTAAATACAATAAACTACTAGAATTATAGCCCACTGGTGCTGTTATGTCAAAATATCTATAAAATATTCCATAAACACACTATAGCACTAATTAATAATCAATCTATATTAAAGTCAAAAGCCTTTCTGAACAGACAAAAAGCCTTTCTGACTGTAACGACATACAATAATAATACCATATACAATACACATAACATAAAATATCAGGGCTGCCGCACCAAATATAATCTATAATATAAAGACATTATCAACCTGTTATTATCTTCCTATTATAAATTCTACTTTGTGCGACAGCCCTTTATTTATTTATTTATTATTTTATTAATACTTGCTATGCTGTTAAGACATATGCTTCTTCATATTCTTAAGAGCACATTTTTCAAGCCTGCTTACCTGTGCCTGTGATATTCCAATCTCTTCGGCTATCTCCATCTGTGTCTTATATTCATAAAAACGCTTTCTTATTATCTGCTGTTCACGCCCGCTTAACTTTGCAAAGGCAGAGTCCAATGCCAGATGTGTAACCCAGTTCTCTTCCCCATCTGCTTTATCTTTAATCTGGTCTATGACATATAATGTATCCCCGCCTTCATTAAATACCGGTTCATACAGTGAAACAGTTGGGGATACAGCCTCAAGTGCTATAACAATATCCTCCTTAGATGCTCCTATCTCACTTGCAATCTCCGATATTGTCGGTTCCTTCTGCCTGCTCTTTAATAGCTGTTCTTTTGTATAAAGTGCCTTATAAGCCATATCCTTTAATGAACGGCTTACTCTTATTGCACTGTTATCACGAAGATACCTCTTAATCTCCCCAGTAATCATTGGAACTGCATAAGTTGAGAACTGCACGCCCTGCGATACATCAAAATTGTCTATTGATTTTATAAGACCTATACAGCCAATCTGGAATAAATCATCCACATTTTCATTACTGTTAGAAAATCTGCCAACAATGCTTAATACCAGACGGAGATTACCTTTAATAAATCTCTCTCTTGCTGTCTGGTCACCAGCCTTTATCTTTAATAAAAGCTCTTTCTTCTCCTTCGCACTTAGCAGAGGCAGCTCCTGCGTATTAACACCACATATCGTAACTTTTACACCAGCCATTAACCTTTCCTCCTAAAGACATTGCGAACATTTATCTTTAGTGGAAAGGCATACATTTAAGTTCGCTTATATTACAAGCATTACCACATAAATGTACTTTTATACTGTTGTGAACTGGCAATTATATACATATTTAATATTAATCATCTCTTCTTGTAAGAAGAACAAGTCTTAAAAGCTGAAGAATAGATGTAAGAAGTGCCGCTACATATGTTAATGCTGCTGCTGTAAGCACCTTTCTTGCACCAGTAAGTTCACTTGACTCAAGCATATTACGTTCTCTTAAGGTTCTTAATGCTCTTGCGGAAGCATCAAATTCAACCGGGAGAGTAAGAAGCTGGAATACTACAACAAGTGAGAAAAGCACTACTCCAAGCTGCATAAGTCCTGTAGCTCCAAGGAATAAACCTAAAAGAATTATTGGCCATGAAAGAGCTGAACCAATATTAGCTATCGGTATTACAGCTGCTCTTATCTTAATTGGAAAATATTCTTCGTCATACTGCATAGCATGTCCACACTCATGGGCGGCCACGCCTATAGCTGCTACTGATGTTGAATTGTATACAGAATCTGATAATCTAAGAACTCCTTCCTTTGGTGAATAATGGTCTGTAAGATTACCGCTTACTCTCTCAATTCTTACATTAGTAATTCCTGCCGCTCTTAATATTTCCTGTGCTGCCATAGCACCTGTAAGCCCTGAACGGCTGTTATACTTATCATATCTGTTAAATGTCGATTTAACATTCATAGATGCTATAAGACTTATTATTGCACCTATAATAACGAGTATATATGTTGCATCATAGAAATAATACATATATTTTCCTCCATCGAATTATCAATTTTATTATTTAATATGATAGCCTATGCCAATCTGTGTGTCAAACCCATAACACATTTGTTCATTAATATTTCATTATTATACCTGTTATATGCACTTTCCCCTTTAAAAATACATATTTTATATTAAGTATAATTATATAAAATGAGGTGTTGTATGAAGATATTTGAACTAAAAAACAAGCAGGTTATCAACGAAGAGGACTGCTGTATTATAGGCTGTGTTATTGATATTGACTTTGACCCTAAAAATGGCTGTATCAATTCTATAATAATTCCTGGTCCTGGACGGCTTTGCGGCTTTTGGGGACGTGAATTTGTGTATGTCATACCTTTCAGATGTATCAAATCTATTGGGCGTGACATTATCCTTGTCAATGTCTGCCTTGATAAACATAAAGAAAAATGCTAATATATACATATAATTTAGTGAGTACACGGTTATTTAACTTATCTTGACTATACGTTATATTTTGATTGGAGGTTACTTATGAACGATAGATATGTGGCTTATGCAGGTACTTATACCCACGAAAGCAGCAAAGGTATTCATATATATGATATGGACGTTGAAAAGGGACGAATAACTGAAAGATGTGAGGTTACAATTGATAATCCCTCATATATAACATTATCTTCCAATAAGAAGTATTTATACGCAATATGTGATCAGGGTATTTCTTCATTTGCTATTACTGAAGATGGTTCTCTTGAACTTATGAATGTTGCTTCTATCAACGGAATGAGAGGCTGTCATATTTCTGTAACTAAGGATAACCGTTTTCTTGTTATTTCCGGCTATCACGATGGCAAGATTACTGTAATGCATATTAATGCTGATGGTTCTTTAGGCGATATAGCTGATGAGGTATTTCATAAGGGTCTTGGAAGCGTTGCTGAACGTAATTTCAGACCCCATATAAGTCATACCTGCTTTACACCTGATGAAGAACTTTTATGTGTATGTGATCTTGGAATTGACCAGATTAAGCTTTATGAATTCAACCATACAACTGGAAAGCTCAAGCTTTTTGATATTATACGTTCACAGCTTGAATCTGCTCCAAGAAAGATGATATTCTCAGAAGATGGACGATTCGCTTATGTTGTATGTGAATTAAAGAATTATATTAACGTATATTCTTATGATGCTTCTTCTGATAAGAACAGATTTGAGATGATTCAGAATATATTCACTGTAAGACGCGACCATAAGTCTAACAGTGCAGCTTCAGACATATGCCTTACTAATTCAGGCAATAACTTAATCTGCTCTAATGCCGGTGATAACACTGCTACAATATATTCTGTGGACAAGACTACAGGAAAGATAATTACACTTAACTCACTTCCTGTAAGTGGTGATTATCCTAAGTACATATGCCTTTTTCCTGATGACAAGCACCTTTTATCCATGAATAATGAAGGCAACTCAATAACAATATTTACTGTAGACTATACCAAAGGACTTATTGTTATGAATGGCAAAGAACTTAAAATATCACGTCCTAACAATATGGTTATTAAAAAGTTAGATTAATTAATGAGGGCTTGGCCATAAGTCCAGACCAAGCCTTTATCAAAGCAAAAGGCACTGTGCTATATGCATTCTCATCCTGAATACATATATGGCACAGTGCCTTTTTATTATCCGCTGTACTTTTCTGACTGTGCATTTATAAGCTGAACATCATCAAAGTAATTAATCTTCATAGCAGCCTTAACTTCGCTTAATGTCTGTTCTGCTACCTCATAAGCATTCTTAGTTCCCTGTTTAAGTATCTCGTATACATAAGGAATATCCTTCTCATATTCGTGTCTTCTATTTCTGATTGGCTCTAATTCCTTGTTAAGAACATTTAAAAGGAACTTCTTAACCTTAACATCACCAAGTCCACCTCTCTTATAGTGGTCTTTTAATTCATCAAGGTTATTATACTCTGGTAAGAATAATCCAAAGTCTTCTTCCTTACTGAATGCATCAAGATATGTAAATACAGTATTACCTTCTATCTTACCAGGATCCGATACCTTAATATGATCTGGATCTGTATACATACTCATAACCTTTTTCTTAACATCTTCTTCTGTATCAGAAAGATATATGCAGTTACCAAGCGACTTACTCATCTTAGCTTTGCCATCTGTACCTGGAAGTCTTAAACATACTTTATTATCCGGAAGAAGTATCTGTGGTTCTACCAATGTATCTCCATATACTGAATTGAACTTTCTTACAATCTCTCTTGTCTGTTCAATCATCGGCTCCTGATCCTCACCTGCCGGAACTGTTGTAGCCTTAAATGCTGTTATATCAGCGGCCTGGCTTATTGGATAGCAGAAAAATCCAACCGGTATGCTCGCTTCAAAGTTACGCATCTGGATCTCTGACTTAACTGTTGGGTTTCTCTGAAGTCTTGAAACTGTAACAAGATTCATATAATAAAATGTAAGCTCTGTAAGCTGTGAAATCTGTGACTGAATAAATATATCAGACTTAGCTGGGTCTAAACCGACTGAAAGATAATCAAGTGCAACCTCTATTATGTTCTGGCGTACCTTCTCAGGATTATCAGCATTATCTGTAAGTGCCTGAGCATCTGCTATCATAATAAATATCTTATCGTATTCACCTGAATTCTGTAATTCTACTCTTCTCTTTAATGAACCAACATAATGACCAACATGAAGCTTTCCTGTTGGACGGTCACCTGTTAATATTATCTTAGACATATTGCTCCTCCATTCTTATACAACGCATCTGCGTATATCACAAATATTCATAATTTTATCACATTTTTTTTAAAATAACAATTGAGAATTAATCTAATTAATAGTAATATATATAACAGAGTGCCAAGAGCACAATAATATATACTTGTGGAGGAACAATTAATGAAACATTTACTTAGTCCACTAGACTTAAGTGTCACAGAACTTGAAGATTTACTTAATCTTGCAAGAGACATTTCTAAAGATCCTAAAAAATACAGCCATGTATGTGATGGAAAAAAGTTAGCAACTTTATTTTATGAACCTAGTACAAGAACCCGTCTTAGTTTTGAAGCAGCAATGCTCAATCTTGGAGGGTCTGTATTAGGTTTTTCTTCTGCTAACTCAAGTTCAGCATCAAAGGGCGAAAGCGTGGCTGATACTATACGGGTAATTTCCTGCTATGCAGACATATGTGCTATGCGCCACCCAAAAGAAGGTGCTCCTATGGTTGCAGCAAGCAAGTCTTCTATACCTGTAATCAATGCAGGTGATGGCGGACACCAGCACCCAACACAGACACTTACAGACCTTATGACTATAAGGGAACTCCGCGGTTCTCTTGACAACTTTACAATAGGCCTTTGTGGCGACCTTAAGTTCGGAAGAACTGTTCATTCACTTATCAATTCACTCGTAAGATATAAAAATGTCAAATTCGTGCTTATATCTCCTAAGGAATTAAGAATACCTGATTATATAAGAGATGATGTATTAAAAGCCAACCAGGCTGAATTCATTGAAATGGAAAACCTAGAAGATGCTATGCCTGAGCTTAACATATTATATATGACAAGAGTACAGCGTGAAAGATTCTTCTCAGAAGATGAATACCTCAGAATGAAAGATTTCTATATACTTGATAAGTCAAAAATGGCTCTTGCAAAAGAGGATATGTATGTTCTTCACCCACTTCCTCGTGTTAATGAAATATCAGTAGATATAGATGATGACCCAAGAGCTGCTTACTTTAAACAGGTACAATTCGGTGTATATGTAAGAATGGCTCTTATTATGACACTTCTTGGTCTTAATAACAAGTAAATATAGGAGGGTAATTATGTTAAATGTAGGACAACTTAATGAAGGCTTTGTACTAGACCATATTGAAGCCGGCAAATCAATGATGATATATAATAACCTTGGTCTTGGCGAACTCGACTGTCAGGTTGCTATTATCAAGAATGCAAGAAGCAGTAAAATGGGAAGAAAGGATATTATCAAGATTGAGGGCGGACTTGACCTTGTTGATTTAGATGTATTAGGATTTATCGATCATAATATCACTGTTAATATTATTAAAGACGGACAGATAGTAGATAAGAAATCACTTTCATTACCAAAGCAGATTACTAATGTTATCAAATGTAAGAATCCTAGATGTATTACTTCTATTGAACAGGGTCTTGACCATGTATTTGTTCTTTCTGACCCTGCTAAGCAGGTATACAGATGTAAATACTGTGAAGAGAAATATACTGGTAAATAATATCCCCCAATACAACATTCGTACAGCTTTATTATATAAGCTTGAAGTTCTAATGTAATCTTCTGATTATATAGTAAAAAGGGGATGTGAAAAAACTCGATTGAGTTTTTTCGCATCTCCCTTTTTGTACCTGTTGTGTATAAATGACTGAAATCATGTGCAAAGAAAGCGCACTTCCCCTACCCCATAGAAATTCTTTTTTTGAATCTATGCGGCAGTTCTGTTTCTCATCTTTTTTTCTGATATTTATATAGATTGTGGCCTATCGCCACAAGTAAAACTTCCAGTTTGACTGAATGAATACCTCTTCGGACAATTCTCTTGTACCAACGGTCGTTTTTCATAATTCCGAAAGTCAAGTGTTCATAATGACGCTGTTCTTTGGATTTTCGCTTTCCACTTCCGTAAACAAATGTACTTGTATCCAGTTCCCATAAAAGTACTAGCTGCTCAACGATTTCATTCAGATAATCCGGTACATACTTAGTTACCAGTGAACCAATGGTATTTAGATAATGCAAACAATACTTGATGAAATTCTATGTTAAACGATGCTGTAGGCTTCAAACATAGTTGAAAGCTTTAATTATTTAAAGTTTTTGACTTTAAACCCTAAAAGTACTTGCGTTTAAGGGTTAATATGGGCTATACTATTATGGTATCTGTCCGGGAATCAGGCTGTTGTAGATGACGTAAGCAGCATGTATCCCGGATGTTGTGAGTATGGAAGAGGGTTTAAAGTATGATAGTTACTCTGATTGAGAAAGTATATAGTTTTCTGTGGGGAGATCTGGTGCAGATTCCACTGCCGGGCGGCAGCACTCTGGGGATTTCGCTTCTGATTATATTACTGATTCCTACAGGAATTTATTTTACGGTTCGGACGCGTTTTCTGCCGATTCGCCTGTTCCCGGATATGGTGCAGGCACTGGTTGAGAAGAAACAACAAAAAAACAGTCTGTCTTCATTTCAGACACTGATCGTTTCGACGGCAACCCGTGTCGGTATGGGAAATCTGGTCGGTGTTGTTGCGGCAATTTCGGCAGGCGGCGCCGGTGCGGTTTTCTGGATGTGGGTGACGGCAATTATCGGTTCATCAACAGCTTTTATTGAAGCGACACTGGCACAGCTTTATAAAGAAAAAGATCCGCTGTACGGAGGTTACCGCGGCGGTCCGGCGTATTATATTCATGCATATGTAGAAGAAAAACAAAAGAAAAAGAGAAACAAAGTGGTGATTTCTGTGTTGTTTGCAATCTCCGGTCTGATCTGCTGGTGCGGTATCAGTCAAGTGATCAGCAATTCTGTTGTTTCTTCATTTAAAAATGCATTTTCCATTCCGCCGATCTATATGACGGTAGTACTTGTTGCTGTGGCTGCTGTGATAGTGCTTCGTAAAGATGCGACAGTTAAGATCCTGGATATGGTAGTGCCGGTCATGGCGGTATGCTATTTTGCAATCACGATTCTGATCATTGTGATGAATCTTGGAAGTTTACCGGGTGTTTTTGCAAGAATTTTTGAGGAAGCATTTGGATTCCGACAGGCAGCAGCCGGCGGTTTTGGCGCAGTCCTAATGAATGGAATCAAACGTGGACTGTTTTCGAATGAAGCAGGTTCCGGATCTGCTCCGTGTGCGGCAGCAGCGGCAGAATGTGACCAGCCGGTCAAAGCCGGATTGGTACAGGCGCTCGGGGTATTTGTGGATACGATCGTGATCTGCAGCTGTACAGCATTTATCATGCTGCTTGCGCCGGAAGAAAAAGTTACAGGACTTTCCGGAATGGATCTTCTGCAGACAGCAATGGAACATCATCTTGGCCGTTTTGGTGTGATCTTTATTGCGGCGACGCTGTTTTTATTCAGTTTTTCGACGTTTCTGGGCATCCTTTTTTATGCGAGATGCAATGTTGCATATCTTTTCGGAGATAACTGGGCTTCACAGACTGCATACAAAGTACTGGCACTTGTGATGCTGTTCATCGGCGGCCTTGCAGCATATACATTTGTGTGGGATCTTGGTGATGTTGGAATCGGACTGATGACGATCTTTAATATCATCATTCTTTACCCACAGGGTGAGAAGGCTCTGAAAGAACTGAAAGAATACGAAAAAGAAAAAAGAAAATGAAAAACACAAAGAGAAAGCATTTGAAACTATGTCTGTTGTTATTGTTTATGGTTTTGGGATGTTTTGCGATAACCAATGTCAGGACGACAACGGTAAGTGCTGACGATGAAACTTCTGATATACTAGGGATAATTTTCGAACATTTTTTGGGGATGTGAAAAAACTCAATCGAGTTTTTTCACATCCCCTTTTATTTCATATATACCATATAATCAACAGGTTGTATACACTACAACCTGCCTTCATAACACTTTCTAAAATATTCAATACTTACTTGTTTTATCTGTATGCCTGTAATGTAGGTGTTGTGCGAATCTTAAGTGGTGTATCAACGCCTTCTGCTGTTGTTACTGTATACTTTATTACCTGTGGTGAACCTGCTTCTACTACAAGATCAACATTATAACCAACCTCAAGATTATCATACTCATCAGTTGTTATCTTAAGGCCATTATTAGTCTCAAAGTTAGCTATAGTACCACCTGCTGGTGCGAATAAATGAACAAATCCTCTTATTCCACCATCGAATCCACCAAGAATATAGCCACCTGCTCTTGTTATATTGCTTCTTTTAATTGTATTAGTTAATGTCACAGTAATATCATAGCTTCTTGTTCCATCTGCATTAATAACAGGCTCACTCATCTTAGTATCAATATTTAAGAACCAGCCTAATTTACAAGGCTCATATAAGCTAAAGAACACTCCTGCTTCTGGATTAGCCGGGTCATCATTAAGATTTCCTGAACAGCCTGCATCCTTAGCATACTGCTCTTCCTGCTCATCTACGAACCAGAGCATAATTGTGTTCTCTTCAACACCTTCATTAAACATATCTACATATTCATTAATTCTCTTAAAATCAAAGCCTGATACCAATACTGCCATTGCCTGCTTGGCTGTCTCTGCAAAAAGACCATCAACATATTCATTAGCTTCATTATAATCAACATTAGTGCCTCTGTCGCTAAGATATTTATAATAAAGCTCATACTGTAATACTGATACGGCATTATCACCATTAAGCTCTGTTCCATCAGGAAGTGTAATTGGTCCTGATATTCTAAGAACCTTCTGTATAATAGTCGGTGTAAGTGAGAGCACACCATCAACGCTCTCACCGTGCTTAGCTTCATAAGCCAAAGCCCATATCTGAGCAGCTCTTTCAAAATCAGGGTTAAAACTTGCATCTCTTGAATAGATTAATGTATCATTAAATATCTTTAATTCTTTTCTTGTAACATTAGCTTCATCTGGTGGATATGTTGCCAATACATCATTAACAGGATTAAAATCTCCAATTGACATTACACCATCTTCAACCCTTATTGTTCCGATTGAACCTGGGAAACCACCTGCGGCTCTTATCTCTGCTGTGTTCTGTGCAGCAAGAAGATATACCTTATCACTTCCATCGCCGATAAATGCTTTCATTAATGGAATGTAATCTTCATAATCTGTGTACATACTCATAAGTGATGTTATCTTATCACTATAAGAAGATATCATTGTTCCCATACTTCCCGGAAGTTCAACCTTGTTCATCTTAGCAGTCATATTATTAACCACTGGCTGTATCTGCTCTAAAAGATCAAGATAGGCATTAATTGTTGTTACACTAAAACCATCACCTACTTTAAGACCTGACATAGGGTATTCTGATATTGTTGCTACTGCCGGCTTTATAATATCATCTGATGCATCTTCAACAAGTCCTATAAGTGTATCTACTGACTTAACATACTTTCCTGCAACCGGAATGTGGCTTGCCATCTTCCACAATGGGCTTGATAATGTCTTGCTTATCTTATAAGTTGTATTGTCAAGCTTTAATACTGCTGTATTAGCTGCCTCAGCATCCTGGGCTTTTACAGCTCCAAGCATATCATTCATCTCTGTCTTTAATTCATTAGCATTCTTTAACATTCCCTTGGCATCAGATAAGCCTTTAACACCCATAATTCCTATAATAACAACAACCGCAGCTACTATTGAAACAATTGTTATAGTACGTTTCTTTTTCTGCTGTTTTGTTAATCTCTTCTTACCACTGTGGCTGTGATGTTCCCCACTGCTATGGTGGCTGTGGTGTCCTTCACTACTATTGCTGCTGTGATGTTCTGAATTATTGTTACTTCCCTCTCTTACATTGTGATGGCTGTTATTGTTAGCTGTATTACTGCCAGTATGCTGGACATTGCTTCTTCTATGACCACTGTTCTGGCTGCTTTTATTATCCACAGTGTTCTCACTGTTTAAGTTCTCATTGTTATCTTTATAATCATTATTGTTCATTACTATCCATCCATTTCCTATTATAAAAAAGAATGTGCTAAGCACATTCTCGCGACGAGTGCTGTCGCTTGCGACAAACTACAGCTTCACGCGAGTGCGCATAACTGGCACATAGTGCCTTTTATTTAATAGGAAATTATATTGGAATTTCCTATTAAATAAAAAAATATGAGCAGTACTATAAGCCGGGTTATGTCCAGCCAGGCTTTGACCTGACTACTGATGATCATCTATCTAGACCTGCTGTTACCAGCAGGCTCAAGCAACCTACCTAAAAGCACGACGGGCAGCCGTATCGCTTTATATTTGGTCTTGCTTCGAATGGGGTTTACATAGCCAGTATTGTTACCAATACCACGGTAGTCTCTTACACTGCCTTTCCACCCTTACCAATAAGCTCAACACTAAGTGTTAAGCACTGGCGGTATATTTCTGTTGCACTAGCCTTGGAGTCACCTCCACCGGACGTTATCCGGCATCCTGCCCTGCGAAGCCCGGACTTTCCTCACCTGCGGTCTTTCGACACTTGCAGCCGCGATCATCTGTACTACTCACATTTATTAGTATTATTAAGTTAATTGTAACTTTGTAAACATCTAATGCCTACTTAATGAACATAGCATCCCCAAAACTAAAGAATCTGTAACGTTCTTTTACTGCAACTTCATAAGCATTAAGAACATTTTCTCTTCCTGCAAGTGCTGACACAAGCATTACAAGAGTTGATTCTGGGAGATGGAAATTAGTTATAAGACAATCTATTGCCTTAAACTTATAACCTGGATATATAAATATTTCTGTCCAGCCACTCTTAACTGGTATATGTCCATTTTCATCAGCTACTGATTCAAGAGTTCTTGTGCTTGTAGTTCCTACAGCAATAACTCTTCCACCATTAGCCTTGGTATTATTAATTATATCTGCTGCTTCTTTATCAACCTGATAGAATTCTGAGTGCATATGATGATCAAGTATATTCTCAACCTTAACTGGTCTGAATGTTCCAAGACCTACGTGAAGAGTAACTCTTGCAATCTTCACTCCCATATCTTCTATCTGTTTAAGCAGTTCTTTTGTAAAATGTAGTCCTGCCGTAGGTGCTGCTGCTGAACCCTCGTGCTTGGCATATACTGTCTGATAGCGGTTCTTATCTTCAAGCTTATGTGTGATATATGGTGGAAGCGGCATCTGTCCTAGTTCATCAAGAATTTCCTCAAATATGCCATCATAACTAAACTGTATAAGTCTGTTACCTTCCTCAACTATATCAATAATCTCACCTGTAAGCTTTCCGCCACCAAATACTATCCTTGCACCAACCTTGCATTTCTTTCCTGGCTTAACAAGGACTTCCCACGTATCCTGTCTGTCTTCAAGTCTTTTTAACAAAAGCACTTCAATGGCAGCACCTGTTCCTTCTTTCTCACCGATAAGTCTTGCAGGTATAACCTTAGTATCATTAATTACAAGGCAGTCACCCGGCTTAAGATATTCTGTTATATCCCTAAATATCTTGTGTTCTATAGCTCCTGTGTTCTTATCAAGAACCATCAATCTGGAGCTTGAACGGTCTGACAGAGGGTCTTGTGCTATAAGTTCCTCTGGCAGATCATAATAAAAATCATGTAAATCCATAATAATCCTCTATTCAGATTGTGCACTTTATATTCACTACATACGAAGTTCGATTCCATTATCACTTAAGTCTTTATATATCTTCTCCATTACTGGTGTGATATCCTTATCCTCAAGTGTTCTGTCCTTAGCTCTAAAAGATATTGAATATGCTACTGACTTGTAGCCCTCTTTAATCTGGGCACCTTCATATATATCAAATAACTTGTAACTCTCAAGTATGCTTCCGCCGCGTTTCTCGATTATCTTCTCAATATTTCCTACAAGAACTGACTTAGGCATAACCATACTTATATCCCTTGTAACTGCTGGGAACTTGGCAATACCCTCAAACTTTCTGTCAAAGCTTGCCATCTTAGTTACAATTGAAAGGTCAATAACAACAATATATGTTCTGTCGCCTAGTGAATAAGTATCTGCTACATCTGGATGTAATTCACCCATGTAGCCAATCTTTGTTCCATCATAGATAATCTCTGCCTGACGTCCTGGGTGAAGGAATGTAATTCCTGCCTCTGGATTGTATTCCGGCTTAACTCTCATTCCAATTCTTTCAAGGAATTCTTCAACTACACCCTTCATCTGGAAGAAATCAACATCTCCAAATGCTCCAAGCGTGAACATAACTCTCTCATCTGGAAGCTCGTTAACATCATCTGCTGCAAGATATACCTTTGCAAGCTCATATAACTTAACATTCTTATTACGTCTGTTATAGTTAGTTGATAATGATGTAAGCATACCATTAACAGGAAGTGTTCTCATTATTGAGAAATCTTCTCCTAATGGATTAGAGATAACCACTGTCTTTCTGTATTCTGAGTCGGCCGCAAGCTTAAGCTTATCAAATACCTTAGGGCTTTCAAATGAATATGTCATAGCCTGTGAGAATCCACAGAACTGTGCAACTTCACCTGCTACATCTTCAATACTTCTCTCAAATGGTATCTTACCCATTGTTGTAGAACCCTTTGGAAGTGTTGTAGGAATATTATCATATCCGAAGAATCTTGCTACTTCCTCTGCAATATCTGCATCTCTGTTAAGATCCTGTCTAAATGTAGGAATAATAAGCTCATTAGAAGCTTCATCATATTCTACTTCAAGTCTCTTGAAATATGAAAGCATATCTTCCTTTGATACATTTGTTCCAAGAAGTGCATTATACTTATCTGGTTCAAATGATATTCTCTTCTTAGATACCGGCTCATCATATATATCAACAACACCGCCAACTACTTCACCTGCACCTAACTGTTCTATAAGGTCACAGGCCCTGTTCATAGCTTCAAGTGCAAGCTCTGGATCTAAGCCCTTCTCAAACTTACCAGAAGCATCTGTTCTTAAACCAATCTTCTTAGTTGACTTTCTTATATTAGTTCCATCAAATGTTGCAGCTTCAAAAAGCATTGTCTTAACATCATCTGTTATCATTGAGTTCTCACCACCCATAATACCAGCAAGACCAATAGCCTTTTCTCCATCACATATAAGAAGTGCTTCTGAATCAAGTGTTCTTTCCTGTCCATCAAGTGTAACGAACTTCTCATTCTCAGCAGCAGTTCTTACAATAATCTTCTTATCAGCGATTGTATCATAATCATAAGCGTGCATTGGCTGACCATATTCTGTCATAACATAGTTAGTAATATCTACTATGTTATTAATAGGTCTGATGCCTGCTGTCATAAGTCTGTGCTGCATCCACTTTGGTGATGGAGCAAGCTTTATATTCTTAACAACTCTTGCTGTATATCTCTTGCAAAGCTGCTTAGCTGCTACTTCAATCTTAATATAGTCATTAACATCTTCGCTATTGCCTGTAGCATTAACAACTGGAGGATTGAATGGCTTTCTGAATGTAGCTGCTGCCTCTCTTGCGATACCAAGGATACTATAGCAGTCTACACGGTTGTTAGTAATCTCATATTCAAATACTGTATCATCAAGTCCAAGATATTCTACAGCACTCTCTCCTACTTTGGCATCATCACCAAATATATAAATACCATTTTCTGCTGCATCTGGATAGAATTCTCTTGATGAACCAAGTTCTTCAATTGAACACATCATTCCATAAGACTCAACGCCTCTTAACTTGCCTTTTTTAATCTTAATTCCATCTTCTGGAAGTGGACTTCCATCGTGTCCGCCAGCCACACGTCCGCCGTCAAGAACAACTGGAACTTTCTGTCCACTTGTTCCTGGTTCAATATTAGGAGCACCTGTAACTATCTGAACAGTTTCATTTCCTACATTCACCTGACATACTACAAGCTTGTCTGCATCTGGATGTCTTTCTACTGAAACAATCTGTCCTACAACAATTTTATCCAGATTTTTATCAAGCTCATTAAAACATTCTACCTTAGTACCTGAAAGAGTCATAGCATCTCTGAATTCCTGATTTGTACACTCTAAACCTGGAACAAGGTCCTTTATCCATTTAATAGATGTATCCATACTTATCCTCCACTTATTATTAATTAGAACTGCTTTAAGAATCTTGTATCATTCTCGTATAACAATCTCATATCATCGATTTCGTATTTAAGAAGGGCAACTCTTTCAAGACCTACGCCAAACGCAAAACCTGTATATTTATCTTTATCAATTCCGCACATTTCAAATACATGTGGGTGAACCATTCCGCAGCCAAGTATTTCAATCCAGCCCTCACCCTTACAGAAACGGCATCCCTTGCCGCCACATTTAAAGCAGCTTACATCCATCTCGGCACTAGGCTCTGTGAATGGGAAATGATGTGGTCTGAACTTAACCTTAGTATCTTCACCGAATAACTCCTTAGCGAATTCTGCAAGTGTTCCCTTAAGGTCAGCAAAGGTTATGTTCTCATCAATTACAAGACCTTCAACCTGATGGAAGCAAGGTGAATGGGTTGCATCAACTTCATCTGCTCTGTATACACGTCCAGGTGAAATCATTCTTATTGGAAGTCTGCCTTTTTCCATAACTCTTGCCTGAACAGGTGATGTCTGTGTTCTAAGAACAACTTTATCATTGATATAGAATGTATCCTGTTCATCTTTTGCTGGATGGTTAGCTGGAATATTAAGTGCCTCAAAGTTGTAATAATCATATTCTACCTCTGGACCTTCTACAACTTCGTATCCCATTCCTATAAATATCTTTTCTATTTCTTCACGCGCAAGCATATTAGGATGTTTATGTCCAAGTTCAGCTTTCTTGGCTGGAAGTGTTACATCAATTACCTCTGCCTTCATCTGAAGCTCTCTCTTCTTGGCAGCAAGCTCTTTCTTGGCAGCCTCTAATACTTCTTCAATTGCCTGTCTTGTTTCGTTGACAATCTGTCCAACCTTAGGTCTGTCCTCAGGAGCTACCTCCTTCATACCCTTTAAAACTTCAGTAAGCTCGCCTTTTTTACCAAGAAAAGCAACTCTGATATCATTTAACTTATCAAGAGAATCTGTTGCCTTTATCTGTGACAACGCATTTTCTTTGATTGCATCAAGTCTTTCTTTCATCTTATCCTCCTTCTTGCGCTATTTACACATTGTTAATCATTTCGCAAAAAACCACTCTCAATTGTAACACAATGCTCATATTTCGCAAGTATTATTTTAATTATTCTTATGTCTTTTCTCATAAATCTCAAGAACCTGCATAGCTTCCTTGGCATGCACCTTATTCTTTTTAGTCACATTTTTAATATTATTTCTTGCATCTTCTATTCTTGATTCATTATATTCTATCTGTTCTCTTAACTTCTGGCGTCTTATGGAAAGATTATGTCTTACCTCTACCATTTCTTTAGGATTAAGTATCGCCTTAACTTGTCCTATCCATATATGTGTATCAATTACACCAAGCTGTCTTAATATATCTGTAAGCTCCTCTTCTGCCTCATTAAGATTACTTGTTATCTCAAGTATTTTACGTTGTTCATCTTTCATCTCAACATATGCCTGAAACTTCTGCTCAAGCTCAAATGCACTCTTTACCGCATATTTGCTATATTCATATTCAAGCACATTTACAGCATTTACATACTTTATCTTGTACTTATTAAGAAGTGCTGTTGCTTTATTAAGCTTTACCTCTGTCACATACACTTTTCGTTCTGTTGATTTAAGATAAGCAAACAGACCAAGCGAAAGCGTAAGTGCAAGTATTACAACTGTTATGAACATTCCAATGTGTTCATCATCTGGTGAAGCCGCTGATATAAGAAGAAATATAACAAACACCCCTACAAGAAGTGCCAGCATAAGTACTGAATACTTCTTAATTCTAAGCTGTTTTTTCACAAGGTCATTTGCCTCTATACGATACATTGACCTCTCACCCTTAATCATTCTTACATTCTTTAATACTGTATTGTAATCTTCTTCATCGTGCCTCAGCTTTACAAGTGCCTCTGGAAAATCTTCCTCATAAGATTCCATCATACGGTACACTTTGTTGGAAAGCTTGTTCTCCGGTGATTTAAAAATACGCCTGTCAACCGACAGATTATCAACACGGTCTGCCGCATACATAAGCTTAAGCTTTATATTTTCCGGTGCATTCTCGATTCTTTGTATATCCTCATAATAATCAGTTACACTGTCATATTCTACCTTGGCATTCTCTATATATCTTGAAGCTTCCTCCATAATATCACACTGGCTTTTAACAAAGCTCCCAACCTCTGAGCCTGTAAATCCTGCCGTGTCAACCTCTTCAAGATTATCCTGCGTATTATTGACCGCTCCGCCAAGATTAACCTTATCAACTGTTCTTATAAGCGTCTGTGCCTGTATACTGTTAAGCAGGTGGTCATATTTTTCTTCTTCCTTTAACGCATCTGCCTGCTGTTTCTTAGTCTTTTCTGTCAGCCCTCTGGATTCATCAGCAGATGCATCACTGCCAGCCGTCTTATATAATTCTTCTTCCAGATCATCATTATGATTACTGCCAGTATACGAACCCACCTGATAGCTGTGTATCATATCATTAATAGAACGTTTATTTCTAAATCCATTCTCATCTTCATACACAAGCTCCTCAAGGTCTTTTAAATCCTCATCACTGTCATAATTATTTTTTAAGAATTTGAATAATCCCACTTGTCTTATCACCTCGCAGTATATTTATAATAATCCTGTTTCCAATTGGTAAGAATATCATCTAATACCTTATGATACCCTGCCACATCTCCTGCATTTTTATACTTCTCTGTGTCATTAAGCTTTCTAATCTCGTCCTGATAAGCAGCATTATCCATAAGCTGTTCTATCTTTCTTCTTATGATATACTCCTCCTGTGGCACATCTTCATTAATAACACTTACGTCTTTATCCATAAACCACTTTGCCGCAAGGTAACACTTGTATGAATTCTTATGCTGTCCTATCTCATATGCTTTCATAAAGCTGTATGAAGCCTCATTATATAAGAACATTCTTGCAAGTGCAACACCCATATTATGGTACACACCTGCTAAGAACGCTGCCGGGGCAGCATTGCTGTATTCATCTATAATCTGCTTATAACAGTCAACCGCCTTATAGAAGCACTCATTAGAAAGAAAACTGTCCCCTCTTAATCCAAGTCTTTCATAAGCATTCTGATTATCAAGCGTATTCAGTATTTCGCTTATCTTTTCAATCTGTTCCAAAGAATAATAATCAACTGATTTAAGTATTGTGACAAGCATACTTGCCAACAGCTCATTATTACTTTTCATTATGGTTAATCTCTGGGCAAGTGCTGTATTTCCCACTTCATCCCTAAGAAATGTTATAAGCTCATCATTGATAAAATCATTAGTAAGTATATATATATTATTGTAAATATAATAACACAGTTCTTCTTCTGTATACAATCTGATACCTGACTGCATTATATATAAAGGATTGTCTGCAACCTTCCCCCTGCACAAAATCATTGCACTCATACATCTGCCTCACTTAAATCCAGTTCTTCAACTATAACACTATCCGATGCCTGATATATCTCACCAAAACCAAGGTCTTTTACTGTAACAATACATTTATCCTGTGAAGATGCCTTTACATTCATTGATATTCTTGTTGTCTTTCCTTCCCTGTAAGGAATAGAGCTTATATCAACCTGCTTTTCTATATATTTTCCGTCCGGCCATATAATCTGGAAATTTATAACCGACACATCTTCAATAATAAAATCAATTGTTCTTTCTGCCATATACCAGTTAGTTCCCATTTTGACAATTCTAAACTTCATAGGACGTCCGTGTTCTGATATATCCGTTTCAATATCAGCTTTTATCCTGCCATCTGTAAGAAGGCACACATTACCAAATACCTGTGGAGATATATACTCCAACGCTGCAAAGCACGCACCTCTTACATATAAATTCTGCCCAACAAATGCTTTTCTTCCTGCAACTAATACTTTGGTGAATTCATCTGGAAGCCTGTCCACATCAAATCCCATACCTGTAAGATATACACTTGAAGCCCTGTGCTTCTTAAAATATTCTGTCATATACAAGGTAACGGAATGCGAAGCCTTTTCTATTGTACTTCCTTCAGGCTGGCTTAATGTATGCTCCTGTAATATGTACTGCATATCACCAATCTTATTGCAGTACAATCTGTATACATCAATTCCCGAAGCATTGTAATCCATAAGCACTGTACCATTCTGATAAAGTTCCTTCTTCTGGCTGTACGCATAATATGCAAAGCTTTCTATTCTGCTTATTATCTGGTACTGCTCATTTGCAACACCTGCATTGTACAGCTCCTCCTTTACAATCTCCAGTGTATCTTTGGTAAAATCAGGAACAACAACACATATAGAAGCTACACTGCTGGCATTTTTCTTATTAATAACAGCTTTTATATTCTCTGATAAAGTTTTGTCTTTTTCGGTATCTGCTGCCACTGGTGCTTTTAACTCACTGTCATACACACACATCTGTATATTATCCTCAAGCAGCTCCACTCCTATTATCAAATCTGTATCGTTCATAACTATCTCCAATCTTAGCAGGAATTTAGTCTTACTGCCTCATATTCTCTGGTACAAACAACTGCTTTGTCACATAATCTTCTACTGCATAGCTTTCCATAAGCTTCTTTAATGTAACCATATCCCTTAGCTCCTCGCTTGCAAGACATTCATTAATTGCATCAAATCTGCCCTTATTATCTCCATCATTAAGGTTATCGTACAATATGTTATATTCCTTCGTATTAGTGTCTGTTCCAATTGTATAATTATATATAACCTTGTCGTTATAGAACAATGAAAGTCTGTATGTAAATACTCCGCAGTTATCACATTTCATAACTGCACTTGCATATTCTTTAGCATCATTAACTTTATAATTAATGACAACCTTATTATCAGGATTGCCATAATACTCAATCACTGTAACACCACAGGCATTATACGGTATATTAAGAACACCATTAAAACGTTTATAATAATCATAGATTATCTCTTTTGCACATAATTCATCAAGAATCTTCTGTGCTGTGTCTTTAATATCTGGTTTATTCAATTCTTTTATATTCTCTGATACTTTTTTAAGCCACGCAGCAAGGCATATTACAGGAATACCAATCTTATCTTTGTAACATTCTTTTACAACCGTAAATGTTATGTCACTTACATTTTTTCCTTTAATAAAATATAAAAATGAATTATAAGCTATATATGCTTTGGCTATCAGCTGTGATGCACCTTTATTATAATAATCTGTAAATACCTGTGTAAGCTTATCATAATAATCTTTATCCTGAGTAAACATATACTGTGAGATAACCCTCTCAGAAAGATTTTTAATATTTACGCCAAAATCAGATGCACTCTTCCACAACCTGTACATATCCTTGTCTGAACCATTATAATTATCAACCATATATTCAAGTACCAGCTCATTATACAGATGATTCCTGAACACATATTCACACAATATATCTTTATAGCTTTCCTTATTAACCGAAGCAGTAAGCTCGTGTACTATGAACTTAAACATCTTGCCTGCTGGAACTATTGTATAGCCGTAGCGTTCCATAAGTTCCCTTGCCTCATAATACATTCCGTACTCCAAAAGTATTTCAATAAGCCCCTGTGCCGTATTGATATCAAGACCATCTTTAATAAGGTCACTGTACTCATCATTAAAGGTTTCACCTTCATAATATTCTTTATAATATTCAATAAGCCACGAATTAATAAGTTGTCGGTATTCGTATGTAACTCCTTTAACCATCGCCGCTTTCTTATATATAGATGGTGTATCCGCATTATATATATGCTTCTTTCTGCAATAATCTGCTCTGAATAAAGCTATATATGGCTCTTCAATGTCATATTCATCTAACAATGTTATATCCAGTGGTTCTTCTAATATCTTTTCTATCTCATAATTGACAGTGTTTCTTCTTATAACTCCGTCCGTACAGATAAATGCCATAGAACAGTTAGAGATATAAAGCGGAATATATATATCATTGCCTGTCATCTCATATATTGCAGGCTCTTTCATATAGCCGCATTTTACTATAACAGCTTTTACTTTACTGCAATCAGCAGTTACACGATACATAAATCTTAACTTAACCGCATATTCTGCTGTTTCATTATTGATAAGCTGTGGCTTTAAAAATTGTCTGTAAAGATACATAAGGTCATTATTGATACAGCCGGCCTTTAACTGCTCATAAAGATACAGTTCTATCATCTGCTCGTACGAATCATATATATCCTTATAGAATGCTTTATTATAGACAACATTGGCATATAAGAAGGACTTCCATTCATAATTAATACCTGAATCATATGTAAAATACAAAAGGACAATTCTTGGAATTCTCACCTTTATATCTTTCTTTATGCTTGCCATATAGAACTCATATAATCTTGTTATTCTTATGCCTCTAAGAACCGCTTTCTCATAAAATGGAAATGCTTCCTCACCAGCTATTCCTTCCCTTACCATATGTGATATTAATACTTCTAATATGTCATCTTCTTCATATATTGTATAAAGTTTTTTTAATATCTCTATATTATCTTTATTAGTAATTCTTTCATTGGCAATTACAGCCGCTGCCTGCTTTGCAAGCTTTTCTGTAATCATATTGTACTTTATACCAAATGCTATCACCTGAATCTCAAATCTGTTAAACAGCCTTAACAGCTCTGGCTGTGCATTATATATATTAAGTGCCTCTAAATACATAACCGGGCTTATACAGCCATCATTAAAGCAATCCTTTATTCTTATAAGCTTAATGCTCTTGTTATTCTCAGACTGTCCGTCTATATAGAATAATATCCACAAAAGCACCCAGCTGTCATATCCGTGTTCATAACACTCTGTAACTATCTGGGCTACATCTGATGTATATCCTGCATCTTTTCTTTCAAGCGTGCTTACATAAAGGTAAAGACTGTATAACTCAATATGATTATCAACATCGCTTAATACCCTATCCTTAATGTTCTCAAGAATTCTGCTTCCATTGTAATCGTCACCTGATATAAAATTAACACCAGCCTGCAATACGTCAAATATTATGTCCGATTTCTTCAATCCACGAACTCTGTCAAGAATTTTATTAGTGTTAATAACCCATTCCTGCTTGGTTATGCGTTTCATTCTGAACTGGAGATATTCTGCTGTAAGCCTGCTCTTTGCAGTTCTTATCTCTCTGTGTTCATCAAAGCCGCTGTCATTGACAATCTCTTTTCCATTTATTGTAATCTCTATTACTTCCTGATGACTGTAAGAGCTTATTATAATATACGCATAGTTATTGCCTGCATGAAGAAGCTTATCATCTATTATATAATCCAGCTCATATACATCACCTATGAAATCATCAGAAGTTATTATTCCTCTTTTCATCTTAATAAATGGTGCTTCACACTGTACGTCAAGCTTTATATAGCCCCAGCCGTTCTTTTCTATAATTATGCTGTCCTTTTCGTTAGCACCATCTATATTATAATCTCTTATATTATTATCAACACTGAAAGTAAGAGCAGACTTTTTCTTAATTGCTATTAAGAACTCCTCCATTGACTCATATACATTTTCTCTGTCATACAGGACATCGTAAAGATTATTTAATACATCATCACCCTGTAAGAATATTTTTTTGAATTTATCGGATCTGTATAAGCTTACTGCTTCTTCTTTATTAACCTGCACAAGATTAGTAAAATGGAACAGGTTATCCGCTTTTCCAAGGCTTGTATCTACTGTTTCTTTAACTGCTGTAAAGCTGTATAATACCTCTTTCTCTCCAGCATTAGTAACAAGCGTGAACTCTCCTTCTATGCTGTCCCCCTCTGAAAGTCCCCTTGCATCTATAACGTATTTAATATAACTGTCTTTTCCCGCAAATGACGGTGTAAGCACTGTCACCTTGGCATTATCAGAGTATACTACCCCCTTAATTACATCTTGCGCCTGTATATGAAATTCTGCATTATGTATTGTGTCACAGATAACATCTTCTATAATAACATCATCAGGTTGTATTATATCTGGAATGTCATATCTGAACTTTCCTCTTGAAAGTCTGTTAATATACTCTCTCATCAGTTCTACGTCTCCGAATTAATCTTTTTTAAATGTGTCTTTATCTGCTTCTCATAGCCATTATCTGTTGGTTCATAGAACTTTACGTCCTCAAGTCCATCAGGTAAATACTGTTGCTTCACATAGTGGTTAGGATAATCGTGTGCATATTTATAACCTATGCCGTGTCCTAACTTTGAAGCACTCTTATAATGTGCATCCTGCAAATGTGCCGGCACAGGTGCTGTCTTGGTTGTCTTAACAAGTTCCATAGCCTTGTCAACTGCCATATAACAAGAGTTGCTCTTAGGTGCACAGGCAACATATAATGCCGCCTGTGAAAGAATTATCCTTGCCTCCGGCATACCTATCCTCTCAACTGCAAGTGCTGCATTCGTAGCAACAACTAATGCGTAAGGGTCTGCATTGCCTACATCTTCACTTGCACATATCATTATTCTTCTTGCAATAAACTTTATATCTTCACCTGCATATAACATCTTTGCCAGATAATAACTTACTGCATCAGGGTCAGACCCCCTCATACTTTTAATAAATGCTGATATGGTATCATAATGATTATCACCCGTCTTATCATATCGGACAGCCCTTTTTTGTATACACTGTTCTGCTGTCTTTAAATCTATATGTATAAGTCCGTCATCTGACCTGTCAGTTGTAAGTATTCCAAGTTCTATCGCATTAAGTGCACTTCTTGCATCGCCATTTGCTATATCAGCAAGAAACTCCAAAGCCTCATCATCTATGTCAGCCTTGTAGCTTCCCATACCTCTTTCTTTATCGTATACAGCTCTCTTTAGTATCTCTTTGATATCTTCCTTTGACAATGGCTTTAACTCAAATATTATAGACCTTGAAATCAAGGCTCCATTAACCTCAAAATATGGATTTTCTGTTGTTGCACCAACAAGCACAATAGTTCCGTCTTCCACGAATGGCAGAAGATAATCCTGCTGCCCCTTATTAAACCTATGTATCTCATCTACAAAAAGTATTGTCTTCTTACCATACATTCCAAGATTATTTTTCGCCCTCTCTACAACATCTTCCATCTCTTTCTTGCCTGCTACTGTAGCATTAATCTGACAGAAATCCGCACTTGTCGTATTGGCAATAACCTTGGCTAATGTAGTCTTTCCAGTTCCAGGAGGTCCATAAAATATAATAGAGCTTAATTTATCCGCCTTTATAGCCCTGTATAAAAGCTTATCCTTACCAACAATATGCTGTTGTCCTACAACTTCTTCCAAAGTTCTTGGTCTTAATCTCATCGCAAGAGGAGAATCATTCTCCTGATTAGTCTTTCGCATATAATCAAATAAATCCATAATTGTGTCCTTGTGATTCCCTTAATGAATATTATTTAATAATATAGCATATTATACGGCAAATGGCACTACTTTAATTAAAGTAAGCTTTTAAATATTTTCTTAACCGTGTCCATAAAGCCTGCTGTATCAACATTTTCGCAGCTTATTATCTTAACACTTCCAATATAAGCCTCATTGTAATAATATTTAATAACGCCTACCTCATCACCCTCTTTTAATGGAGCTTTAATATTATCATTAATTATGCACTCCCGTCTTATATCATCATTGTTATATTTATTAATGAACATATATGAATAGTCTTTTTCCTTTGTTATCTTAATCTTATCCTGCCTGCCCGATGAGATTTTAATGCTCTCTGTATCAAGCGGTTCTTCATCTTTATACATACTGCACACACTAAAACCATAATTAAGAAGCGTTATCGCATCACTGAATCGTATCTTGCTTGTCGGTGCCGCCATAACAACTGCTATAAGATCTATTCCGTCTTTATTGGCTGTTCCTGAAAGGCAGCAGCCTGCCTTGCTCGTTGAACCTGTCTTTAAGCCTGTGGCATAGGCATACTGTTTCATAAGCTTATTAGTATTGGTAAGCACGAAATCCTTCTCGCCTTTTCTTGTAATGTGTGTTATGCTTTCCATCCATATACTGCTGAATTCTTTTATCTGTGGGTGGTTATTAATAAGCTCCCGGCTCATAACCGCTACATCTCTCGCACTTGATGTATGTCCGTCTACATCAAGTCCACAGCAGTTAATAAAATGTGTGTTGCTCATTCCTAGTTCACGGGCTTTCTCATTCATTTTATCGACAAATACATTCTCTGCCCCGCTTATGTGTTCTGCCATTGCAACACAGGCATCATTAGCACTTGCCACCGCTATACACTTAATCATAGTCCTGACACTCTGTATCTCTCCCGGCTCAAGGAACACCTGGCTTCCGCCCATTGAAGCCGCATATTCCGACACAGTTACCGGGTCTTCCATATTAATGCTTCCGTCCTCTATTGCCTCAAATATAAGTATAAGCGTCATTATCTTTGTTATGCTTGCAGGTGCAAGAACTGTATCGGCATCCTTTTCATATATTACCTGTCCTGTCGCCGCCTCCATAAGTATCGCAGAAGGTGTATCTATGTCTGGTCCTGATACTTCCTCTGCACAGCAAAAAACAGGTACAATAACAGCCGTAGTAATTAACATAATTATGGCTGTTATTATACCTGTAATTCTTTTTATATGTCCTGTTCTGTCCTTATGTCCTGCTTTATCTGAATATTCTGCTAACACTTTCATATATCCGGACATAATAATAACCTCTTATAACATTTGTTATTATATATGTCCTTATATACCCTATTATACCTTAAAGTCTTAGAATAATGCTGTAATATCTGTTCCATTAATATACAATTGTTTTAATGTGTTCCAATCCACAGCCTGTCCACTGTTCCTATCTGACTCTTTGAACCACCCTTTAAATCGCAAGAATATAATGTCTTATCAGAACCATAATAATACAATCTCTTTCTGTAAAGACTTGTATCAGATGTATTAACTGTATCTGTAACATTTCCCATAAGCACTTTCTTAGCTGATGGTGTCTTTAAATAATACTGTCCGTCATTATCTATATAAGTAATAGACTCTTTTGTATTATTAATAAGCGATAAGCTTCCGTCCTTCACATTCTCTGCAATAACAGTCTTATCACCCTTTAATGCATTGATAAGCTTTGCCTCTGAATTAATGTAGACAAATTCACCCGAGGCTTTTAAGAATACTATACTCTGCATATTTCCTATGCTGTCAAGTTCTTTCTTATCTGACACCATTCCGTCTTTATACTTTGCATATGACACTTTTTTATTACCTACCCAGTATATGTAATCATTCTTACTGTCAATAATATATGTCATATTAGCACCATTAATGCCATCAAGCTGCTGTGCCAAGCCACTCTTAACACTAACAATATAATTATTGTCCTGTGAATTATATATATATTCATCAGCCTTGTCAGATGTATTCAGATGTCCTGCACCTTTAGTATACACGCCATCTGTATCACTTAATGGATATATATTATCCACATTATCTGCCACATATGTCTGCTTCTTATTGCTATAATTATACTGATATAATCTGTTATCACTATCAAGTATTATAATTGTATCACTGTCACTGTATACATATGCCTGCGTAAGACTGGCTTCAATTGTATCAGTCTTTCCTATGAGACTTCCTGAACTTTTATCACTGGTAATCTCTGCCATAGACAGCTTAAGTCCACCTGTCTTTCCTGTGTCATTTATAGTTTCTATTTCCTTGTAAATAACAACACCTTTATCTGAAATATAATATATCTCGTGTGCATATATATTATTTGCAACTTCTACACTTCCATCCTGTGACCATACATATAACGAATATAACTTATCTTCATCATTATACACATCTGCCGCATAATACTTTCCATCCGGACTTGCAACACTTGAAACCACACTGTCCTTAGATATATTTTCCGGCCATTCCGGTGTATAAAATGTAACTTCATCAAGACCAAATAATGCATCCTTAACATCACATATATACTGGCTTTCAAGTGAAGATACATCATATATGCGGCTTCCATCACTCATATATATATATGAATTCTTCCTTAACAAAACAGCCATAATTAATGAAATAGCAGCTATCGCCACTATAACTATGGCGACAGCTACTCCTGCTTTCTTATATGAATGTTTTGTCTGTGGTCTTATCCTGCTATCCATCTTAATATTATTATCTGCCTTAACATTATTATCCGTCTTAGCATTATTATTTTTTCTGGTCTTAGCCTTTTCCTGCTGGGCTTTTCCTTTAGCTTTACTGGCAAGCTTTTCACTTCCAGCCTTTAACTTATCAGCCACATCATTAAAATCAACTTTAGTTATATCAAAGACACCTTCATCATAATTCTTTACCTTATTCGAACGCTTCTTTGCACGCTTTCCCTGCTGTATTGTCTTGCCATCTTTATCAGATTGTTCTGATTCACCAGACAAAACATTGCAAGCTTCTTCTGCACTGTCTAAGACCTTCTGTATCTCTTTTCTTGCCAGGCTTTCTTCATATGCTTTACGTCTAGCCATATAGTCACTGCTGTTAATCTTAATTACAGGTCCATTACATCTGGGACACTCATTGCCCTCATATTCTGTTCCACATTTAACACATTTCATAAATTAATACCTATATTAAAATGTAAACTTGTCTTCAAAATATGCCTTAAGATCAGAAATCTTAACTCTTTCCTGCTGCATAGTATCTCTATCTCTTACTGTTACAGCATTATCTTCTTCTGACTCAAAGTCATATGTTATGCAGAATGGAGTACCAATCTCATCCTGTCTTCTGTATCTCTTACCGATATTACCTCTGTCATCAAATTCACAGTTGTAATACTTAGAAAGTTCTGCATATACCTTCTCTGCACCTTCATTAAGCTTCTTAGAAAGTGGAAGGATACCAACCTTGACTGGTGCTAATGCTGGATGGAAATGAAGAACTGTTCTTACATCTCCTCCTTCAAGTTCTTCCTCATCATAAGCTGCACAGAGGAATGCAAGTGTCACTCTGTCCGCACCAAGTGATGGTTCAATAACATATGGAATATACTTTTCCTTAGCTTCATCATCAAAGTATGACATATCCTCGCCAGATACTGTCTGGTGCTGTGTAAGGTCATAATCTGTTCTGTCTGCAATACCCCATAATTCACCCCAGCCAAATGGGAATAAGAACTCAATATCTGTTGTTCCCTTTGAATAGAAGCAGAGTTCTTCTGGTGAATGATCTCTTGCTCTCATCTCATCATCTTTAATTCCAAGTGCCTTAAGCCAGTCTATGCAATACTGTCTCCAGTAATTGAACCATTCAAGGTCTGTTCCCGGCTTGCAGAAGAACTCTAATTCCATCTGCTCGAATTCTCTTGTTCTGAATGTAAAGTTACCAGGTGTAATCTCGTTACGGAATGACTTACCGATCTGTCCAATACCAAATGGCACTTTCTTTCTCGATGTTCTCTGTACATTCTTAAAGTTAACGAATATACCCTGAGCTGTTTCTGGTCTTAAATACACTGTATTCTTAGCATCTTCAGTTACACCCTGGAATGTCTTGAACATAAGGTTGAACTGTCTTATATCTGTAAAGTTGTGCTTGCCACAAGTTGGGCAGCATATATTCTTCTCATCAATAAAGTTCTTCATCTGTTCCTGTGACCATGCATCAACTGAACCTTCTATCTCATAGTTATTCTCATCTGCCCAGTCTTCAATAAGCTTATCAGCTCTGAATCTTTCGTGGCAGTCTTTACAATCCATAAGAGGATCAGAGAAACCGCCAAGATGTCCTGAAGCAACCCAAGTCTGTGGATTCATAAGTATTGCACAGTCAACACCTACATTGTATGGGCTTTCCTGTACGAACTTCTGCCACCAGGCCTTCTTAACGTTATTCTTAAGCTCAACACCAAGGTTACCATAATCCCATGTATTAGCAAGTCCACCATAGATTTCTGAACCCGGATACACGAATCCTCTTGCCTTTGCTAAAGCTACTATCTTTTCCATTGTCTTTTCCATATCAATAATCCTCCTAAAGATACAGATGCCATCTATTGATAAGGTGATAATGTACTTAACACATATACACCATAATATTTCGCATCTTCACAATAATCTTTTTAATTCTATAACATTCCTTGTATAATTTCAACTGTGAATATCGTGTAATTATGACTCCCATGGACGTATTCTATAAGAAGCACCTATCTTATCGCATATTATCCGACACTGTGCTTCTTCCTCGTGTGATATAGTTGTGTCAACCGTTGTCATAACAACATTAAGTCCATTTGCTACGCATTTCTTCGCAAAATCTATCATCTCATCAAATGTCTTATCACCGAATTTACTTCTTACAAGCTTGTTATACTCATCCTTATCAGGATTGTTAAGACTTATTGATACAGTATCTATAAGACCAACCATTTCTTTTGTTATGTCTCTTTCATTGATAAGGTTGCCTGCTCCATTAGTATTAATTCTGATTGGCTTATTATTGTAAGTCTTTTTAATAAATGCTGCTACCTCTCTTATCTTATCCCAGCTTTCTGTAGGCTCGCCAAAACCACAGAATACTACTTCACCAAAATCATCAAGATTCCATTTGGCAAATTCATCTATAACCTCACTTACAAGAGGTTCTCTTTCAAGCCATAATCTGTCTGACTCGCCAATTCTGTCCATAGTCTGTCTAAGACAAAATGTACAGGCAAATGGACATTTATTAGTCATATTAACATAAAGATTATTATGTACTTTATATAATATCTCCATAATTGTTCTCTCTTTCTTTTATTAAATTATCTAACATTAACATTCCTTTAATTATCTCTTATTATTATCTTATCCATTAATCATCTTAATGTTGTAAGCAGCTCCTCAAAGCACACTCCATCAGTAACCGGTATCTCTAATTCTATTGATTTCATTATGCATTTCTTTATGAACTGTGAAGCCTTTCTTACTGATTCGTGGAAATTAACTTTATTAACTGCATCTGCTGCAATTATCGCCGTAAATATATCACCGGTTCCAGACCTCTGTGTTCCAACCTTAGTTGTCTTAATCTCATATCCGCCACAGCCGTCCTCATAACAATAGTTAGCAATATATGCACCTCTGACAATTCCTGTTATAACTATCTTTGAAGGTCCCATATCTGATAACTGCTTAGCGATTATCTCAAGCTCTTCATTACCATACTCTGCATTATATTCCCTGCCTGTTAATATACAGGCTTCTGTAAGATTAGGTGTAAGAATATTGGCATAACTTACAAGCTTTTTCATCTCTTCGCATGTTTCTTTAGTATATGTAGCATACAGATTACCGTAATCACCCATAACAGGGTCAACAACCACTATATTATCAGACGTCTTAAATGTATCAAAGAAATATCTGACTATCTCAATCTGTTTATGCGAACCTAAAAAACCTGTACATATTCCATCAAATTTAAGATTAAGCTTCTCCCACTCCTTTATATAAGCCGGCATACTTTCTGTAAAATCTTCAAAATAAAAGCTTTCAAAACCTGTATGATTAGACAATATTGATGTTGGCAGTGGGCAGCACTGCACTTTAAGAGCTGATATAATCGGAAGCTCTACAGCTATAGAACATCTTCCAAAACCTGAGTAATCATTAATAGCTGCTATCTTTTTCTGGTTATTGTGACTCATAAATCTTCCTTCCTATCATATATTTAACTTTAATCAGTAACATCTTAACCAATATATTATTAAAATTAATATCTTCTTAAAACCTATATACTCTTAACCAATATCAAGCATTTCTTTGGATTTGAATTGTTTATCAAATGTGATAAATTCTATTCTATTCACCACCTTTTTAAGTTCCTTTAGCACATCAGCTTTTACAACGAAGTTAAACAGCTTTGTAAGTGGTGCTGTAATAATATACTGTAATGTATACAAGGTTGAAGATTGAAGCACTATTCCGTCACCCGACGAGGCAGCACACTCCACGCAGTACATTCCATTTTCCTTATATGAATATAACTGTAACTCCTTCTCACTTCCGCAGCCTGCACAGCTAAAGAAATCCGGACACTCTCCATTAACGGCTATCAGCCGTATCTCATATATATATCTTACAAGTTCATTGGGTAATGATTTATTAACCAGTGCCTTAAATGCAACATATAAAAGATTAATCATATCTGCGGCATCAAGATTTTCCCTGCCATAATATTCTGCCAGCTCCGCAAAATAATATCCGTACAGCACACCATCAAGATCGCTTACAAGCTCCTCAAAATAATTTGTAACATTGGCTTTCTGTATTGTGTAAGAGTCCCTGCCCCTGTACACCTCGAATGTTCCAAATATAAATGGTCTTGTAACTCCTATAAGGTGACTGTTAGGACGTCTTGCTCCTTTGGCAAATGCCGCTATCTTACCAAGCTCCCTGCTGAGTATGACAACACGTCTGTCATAATCTCCAACAGGCATACTCGACAATATAAATCCTGTGACAGAAACTACATCAGCCACCCTGCCACCTCCGGATTAATTCTGTGTCTTGTTATCTTTCTTATCATAGCCAAAATTCTTTATAAGAATGTCGCTGTCTCTCCATTCCTTCTTAACCTTAACCCAGAGTTTAAGATTAACCTTGTTTCCAAGCTGCTTTTCTATCTCATACCTGGCATTAGTTCCTATCTTTTTAAGCATTTCACCACCCTTGCCGATGATAATACCCTTATGTGAATCTCTTTCACATATTATTGTTGCATCTATATCTGTAATCTTGCCTTTAGGTGACTTTCTATCTTTAAATGTATCTATAACAACAGCTATTCCGTGTGGAATTTCTTCATTGAGGGCGTGAAGTGCCTTCTCTCTTATAAGTTCTGCAACAATCTGTCTTAATGGCTGGTCTGTAACAGTATCTTCATCATAGAACATAGGTCCATAAGTAAGATACTTGAATATTGTTGTTACAAGGTCATCAACATTACTGCCATTTCTTGCTGATACTGGAATTATCTCATCAAATTCAAGCTCTTTATTATAGCAGTCGATTACAGGAAGTATCTCCTCTTTCTTTACAGTATCAACCTTGTTGATTACTAATATCTTAGGTGCATTTACCTTTTTTAACTTCTCTATAATATGTTGCTCACCTGCTCCGATATATGTTGTTGGTTCTACTATAAAGCACACAACATCAACTTCATTAATAGTCTTCTCAGCAGCTCCTACCATATATTCACCAAGCTTATTCTTAGCCTTATGGATACCCGGCGTATCAACAAATACAATCTGTCCTCTCTCATCTGTATACACTGTCTGTATCCTGTTTCTTGTTGTCTGTGGCTTATTAGATGTTATCGCAATCTTCTGCCCTATAATATTATTCATAAGTGTAGACTTGCCAACATTAGGTCTTCCAATAAATGTTACAAATCCCGATTTCACATTGTCGTTGCCAGAAGCAGCACCGCCGCTTATTCCACTGGCTTTAAGCATTTCATCTAAATTCATCGTATTCTCCTTATATATCCAATATCATTTATCCGATAAGAGGCTTTATTTCATCAAATAAATCTGCTGCCCCATTAATCTGCTTCTGGTTACCTACTACGCAGAAATAATTCTGCCCAACTGCTGATTCTATAAGTGGAGCAAGTTCTCTTATACTCTCAACTGTCGCATCAAGAACTTCTTCCCTGTCTTTTCTTAACATATCTTCTGTGCAATTGCACATATAATGTGTAAATGACCTGCTGCCCATAGCTGATGGTGTAAGAGGTGCATCTATCTCTCCAATGGTTCCTATTATGAACTTAACCATATCTCTTCTGCTGACATCAAAATTCCTTATATAATCAGCCGCACCCTCGTATATATCGTTAGTCTTTTCAAGATTAGGATCCCTGTAAGATACCATATAGAAATCACCATTTCTTGATGAACCACTCATACAGCCGTAAGCTCCCCCTTTAACTCTTACATTAATCCAGAGATAATCATAAGAGAATATAACCTTTAACACCTTAAGTGCTCCTGTATACTTATATCCGTCTTTTACGAAATTACCACATCTTGCAACATACTGAACCTGTGATGCTGATGTGTATCCAGTCTTTACATTAACTGGTGTAAAGCTTCTTACTGCTGTATTAAAATGTTCATCTTTGATATTACAGCTCTTGGCTGACAATGCCTTAGCAAAGCAGTCATAGCCTTCATCATCTGCTGTAAGGCTTATTATAACATTATCCTTGTTGAATATATATCCAACAAGCATATTAAGCTTCTCCACTATCTGCGTCTTATTCTGTTCAAATTCTTCATCAAGCTTCTTAATGAACTCATAATATTTGTAGCCCCTTAATATATCTGAGTAATAAGCTGACTCTGAGAACTGTGCGCAACACTCTAACATAGCAATTGAATGTCCCTGACCCATAAGAGAAGCTTCAAGTCTTGATTTAATTCTTGCAATTATCTCCTTTAATCTCTTATAGTCATCAAATCTGGTATTATACATAATCTCTTCCATCATGCCAAGAACAAATGGAACTTTCTCATATAATGCCTTACTCTTAACCTCATATACGATTGTATTCTTACTAAAATCAACCTTATCGCTATATAGAGCTGTTCCTGTTGCAAGACCACCACAGTTGATATTAATCTCATTAGTAAGCTCTGGATAAGTATAATTCTTAGTATCCATAAGGCTTAATGTTGAGCCTAACAAGCCCATATATGGTATAAGTTCATCAGGAACACACTTAGTGTCAAATGACAGATTAATATATGCAATCTTATTAGTGAATATATTATGGTGTACTATCTTAATTCCATCAACGCTCTTAACATCATTGTAATCCTTAGCAGGCTCTCTTTTAATGTCTGACAGCTCAAGCATTGGTATCTTCTCAAGCTCCTCCTGGCTGGACGGAGCATCCTGATATTCCTTTAATTCCTTTGTCTTACTTACAAGCTCTTCTAATTCGTCATTAGTTAATGTGCTCTTATACTCTGCAAGCTTGTCCGCTTCTTTCTGTTCCTTTTCCTTCTCAAGCCCATACTCTGGAACAAGGCTTATAATTGACTTGTGATTGTTATCAAGAAGATACTCTTTTATAAGCTTCTCGAAATAGCCATTCCTGGCATCTTTCTTTAACTCATCAAATGTATCTCCGGCCTCAATATGGATAAATGGCTTTGTTTCATCGTATAACCAGCTATCCATCATAGTAAGGTAATACATAAGTCCCTTTGGATATGGACCATAATCTGCTTCTCTGTATTTGAATTCGTAATAATTAATTCCAGCTTCTATTGTTCTTTCATTAATTCCGTCCTTAACAAGCTTTTCTAATGTGTCATTGATAACTGATACAAATCTGCCCTGCTCCTTAGAATTAGAATTCTTGGCAACTATTGAATATACAGGCTGGTAAAGTGATGTCTCATAACTTGAATATACATCAGTGCTTATACCTGCATCTAAAAGTGCCTGCTTAACAGGTGCTCCCGGTGTCATAACAAGTGCATAATCAAGTATCTGGAATGCAAGATAAAGCTTGGCATCAACAGAAGTTCCAATAACTGCATTATATGAAAGATAAGTATTATCCTCTAATGACTCATCTTCTGTTATGGCATAAGGCTTTGTTTCATATACAGGCTTGTCAAATGCTGCCTGTCTTTCTATATTGGCATGAATATCAACATCTGATACATCAAAGTCTGATAGATATTCCCTGTCAAGATATTCAAGTCTTTCATTAACGTCCATATCGCCATAAATATATATATAGCTGTTAGATGGGTGATAATATTCCTCGTGGTACTTAAGGAAATCTTCATACTTAAGTGTAGGTATAACCTCAGGGTCACCGCCCGATTCATTCTTGTATACAGTATCTGGGAATAATGATACAAATGTATATCTTGAAAGCACGTCATCTGGTGATGAAAATGCACCCTTCATCTCATTAAACACGACACCATTATACTTAATATCATCATCTACATTATCAAGTTCATAATGCCAGCCTTCCTGCATAAATATCTCTGGCTTTTCATACATTGCAGGATAGAACACTGCATCCATATATACATCCATAATATTCTTAAAGTCAGTATCATTACAGCTTGCCACTGGATATACTGTCTTGTCTGGATAAGTCATAGCATTAAGAAATGTATTAAGTGAACCCTTGCACAATTCAACAAATGGATCTTTAACAGGATATTTTCTTGAACCACACAATGTTGAATGTTCAATTATATGCTGCATTCCTGTATCGTTAAAAGGTGGTGTCTTAAAACCTATTGAAAATACCTTATTATTATCATCATTAGATATAACGACAACCCTCGCTCCTGATTTCTTATGTCTTAATATAATACCTGCTGAATTAAGATCTTTTAATTCTTCTTCAAGGACAATATCATATCTTGCATTACTGCCACTTATTATGTCTGATTTATTCAATTCTTCTATCTTCTTTTTAACGTCAAAACTCATCTGATAACCTCATCTAATCAATAAAATCAATATACTTATATATTGTACCATACCTTGCCAATATTGTAATCTATTTATATAATTTTTATAACCAGCAATTATTTATAACTTGATAAAATCTTATGGCATAATTTTCATTTTTAAAACACTTGCCAAATACCAAGTTTATTGTATAATTAATTGTTTGCATATAAACATATTATAATATAAGCTGTCCCACTTATTCTTTAACATATATTATATGCAGCTAAATTACAAATTATATTTAATGCACTATGCGAAAGCGTTAGTGCTGGAATGGAGGTTATATGGAAAAAATATGGATTACCGGTGCCAAAGGCCACGTTGGTACTGCACTTTCTGCTCTCTTAGACTGCCGTGAGTATGAAATATTCCCTACTGATGTTGACGAAGTCGATGTTACAGACCTTGAAGCTGTCAACAATTATGCAAGAGTTAATCGTCCTGATATCATTATCAACTGCGTTGGTTACAGTGATGTTGCAGGCTGCGAAACTAATCCTGACAAAGCATTTGCAGTAAATGCTGTAGGAACACGAAACCTTGCTGTTATGGCACAGTCTATCGGTGCAAAGCTAATTCACATATCTACAGATGATATATTCTCTGGTACAGAGGATCATTCTTATAATGAATTTGATACACCTAATCCTAGAAATATATATGGTAAAAGTAAGCTTGCCGGCGAAGCTTATATACAGTCTTTCTGTTCGCGTTATGTGATACTAAGAAGCAGCTGGGTATATGGAATAGGACAGGATTTCCTTAACACTGTACTTTCAGCAGTTAAAGATCCTTCTGTAAATGAACTCACTGTATCTGAATATGAATATGCGTGTCCTACAAGCGCTTCTGAGCTAGCCAGAATTATTGAATATTTCATTAAAAATGAGTGTCTTGGAATATACCATGCTGTATGTCAGGGCTCTTGCAGCCGTCTTGAATATGCCAGGACTATTCTTGAATATGCCAATGCAACAGACAAGTTAAAACTTGTTCCTGCCAACAATAATAAACCAGTATATTCAGTTCTTGATAATATGATGTTAAGACTTGAACATATCAAACAGCCTAAGAACTGGAAAGATGCGCTTAAAGAATATATTAATTTATCAGGAGGCTGCTAAAGAATGGAAAAATCTTTAAAAAACACAAAAAAGCCTATGGGGCTTTCTACTAAGATATTCATAGCACTTATAGCCGGTGCAATAAGTGGTGTTTTAATCCACTATTTTATGCCAGCTGGCTATATCCGTGATTCAGTTATCGTTGAGGGTGTCCTCTATGTAATTGGACAAGGTTTTATCCGCCTTATGCAGATGCTTGTAGTTCCACTTGTATTCTGCTCACTTATATGCGGAAGTATGGCTATCGGTGATACTAAGACACTTGGTAAAGTAGGTATTAAAACTATTCTTTTCTATCTTCTTACTACTGCTGTTGCTGTATCAGTTGCATTATCAGTTGCTATGCTCATCAATCCCGGTATTGGCGTTACAATTGAAAATGTATCTACAAGCAGTGTAACTATCGCTGAGAAACAACCGCTTACACAAACACTTCTTAACATAATACCTAAGAATCCTGTTGAATCACTTGCAACTGCTGATATGCTTCCAATTATCGTATTTGCATTATTCGTAGGTATTCTTTTAGCGAAAATGGGTAATAAGGCATCAACTGTAGCTAACTTTTTCAGTCAGTTCAATGACCTTATGATGGAAATGACTATGGCAGTTATGAAGGCAGCTCCTATCGGTGTATTCTGCCTTATCGCAAGAACATTTGCTAATATTGGTTTTGACGCATTTGTTCCAATGCTTAAATATATGGGCTGCGTAATACTCGCACTTGCTATCCAGTGCTTCGTAGTATACCAGTTACTTTTATTTCTCTTTACAAGACTTAATCCATTTAAGTTCTTAAAGAAGTTCTTCCCAGTTATGAACTTCGCATTTACAACAGCTACATCAAATGCAACAATTCCGCTTTCAATCAACACGCTTGATAAAAAGCTTGGTGTAAGCAAGAAAATATCATCTTTCACAATACCACTAGGTGCTACCGTTAATATGGATGGTACATCAATTATGCAGGGTGTTGCTGTAATATTCGTAGCACAGATATTTGGAATTACACTTTCTCCATCTGACCTTGTTACAGTAATTATAACAGCTACACTTGCTTCAATCGGAACAAGCGGTGTGCCATCTGTAGGTCTTATAACACTTGCAATGGTATTCCAGAGCGTAGGTGTTCCAACAGAAGGTATCGCACTTATTATGGGTATTGACCGAATTCTTGATATGTTAAGAACAGCCGTTAATATCACTGGTGATGCTGTATGTACAACTATCGTTGCTAATCAGGAAGGCCTTGTCAATAAAGAAACCTTTAATTCTGAGGTAACTGTAGATAACTAATTATCAATAAATATTTATTAATATTATGAACAAAAGGGCTTCATATACCTGTCACACAGATATATGAAGCCCTTTTAAATAACATTATTCAATTGTCATCTTAGCGATAATCTGAATTATGTAGCCTGAACTAATTACTTAGAACGGATTTCCTTAACTAAAGCAACTGCCTCAGCTGTCATATCCTTAATCTTATCGAATTCTCCAGCCTTGATTAAGTCACCCTTAACCATCCAAGAACCACCACAGCAGAAGATCTTATCGCAAGATAAGAATTCTTCAAGGTTAGATGTATTGATACCACCTGTAGGCATAATTCTTACTGTTGTGTAAGCTGCACACATAGCCTTAATCATCTTAATTCCGCCTGCTGCTGTAGCTGGGAAGAATTTAACTCTTGTAAGACCTCTCTTAACTGCCTGAGCAAGTTCAGATGGTGTTACGATACCTGGCATTACAGGAATATTCTTAGAGATACAGTAATCAACGATTTCTGGATCAAAACCTGGGCTTACGATAACTGAAGCACCAGCTGCTACAGCTCTGTCAACCTGCTCTGTTGTAAGTACTGTACCTGCTGCAAGTACCATATCTGGATATGCTTCGTGCATAAGACGGATAGATTCCTCTGCTGCTTCTGTACGGAATGTAACTTCTGCACATGGAAGACCGCCTTCTACTAATGCCTTAGCTAATGGAAGTGCGTCCTTTGTATCATTCAATACTACTACTGGAATTACTCCAAGTTCTTCAAACTTATCTGCTATATTACTCATTATAATAATAGCCCCTTTCTTTTAATTATTCGACTGATACTTCTCAGTGTCTTTGATTATATCATAATTCTTTAAAAACGACAATGAAATGATATATTTCGTTTGTATTTTTATAAGAACTTTATGCATTTATTTAAAGAAGCCCTTCTTCTTTGGATGTTTGTGTTCCTCTCCTGTAAGTGTCTTATCATATTCCATAAGTGCTTCTTTCTGTTCATTATTAAGCTTTGTAGGAATATCAACAATAAGTGTAATATAATGATCTCCTCTTGTCTGAGGATTTCTTAATGTTGGCATACCTTTGCCTCTGAGCCTTACTCTTGTGCCAGAAGCTGTTCCCGGCTTAACTTCATATATAACTTCACCATCAACAGTCTTTACCTTGACTTCTCCGCCAAGAACTGCTGTAGGATAGCTTATTACAACATCTGAGAAAATGTTATAGCCATCTCTCTCAAATGCTGGATCTGCTGATATCATTACAGCTACTAATAAATCGCCTCTTGGACCGCCATTAGTACCTGGCTCGCCCTTGCCCTGAATACGGACACACTGTCCATTATCAATACCAGCAGGTATATTAACTTCAATTGTCTTCTTGCTGCTTATATAACCTGTTCCATAGCAGTCTGGACACTTTTCTTTAACAATCTTACCTGTTCCGTGACAGTCTGGGCAAGGCTGTACACTTCTCATCATTCCAAGGAATGACTGCTGTGTTACTGTTACCTGTCCACGTCCGCCACATTTCTTACAAGTTTCAGGACTTGTTCCCGGCTTTGCACCTGTTCCGTGACACTTAGAACATTCGTCCTTAAGTGTTACATCTATCTTCTTCTTAGTTCCTGTAACTGACTCTGCAAATGTAATTCTTACATTAACCCTTATATCTGCACCACGTCTTGGTCCGTTGCTGTTACGTCTGCTGCTTGAACCTCCTCCGAACATGCCACCGAATATATCACCAAATATATCGCCCATATCACCGAAGTCAAAATCAAAGCCGCCACCGCCAGCTCCACCTGCACCGCCTTCAAATGCTGCGTGTCCGAACTGGTCATACTGTCTTCTCTTATCTGCATCACTAAGAACTGCATATGCTTCTGATGCTTCCTTAAACTTAGCCTCAGCCTCTTTATCTCCCGGATTCATATCAGGGTGATACTTCTTAGCTAACTGTCTATATGCTCTTTTAATTGCTGCATCATCTGCGTCCTTAGGCACACCAAGGACCTCGTAATAATCTCTCTTTTCTGCCATATAGGTTCCGCCTTTCTATACCCGAAAGGAGTCAGGTACCCTGATATGAGTCCTGACTTCCTTTCTGATTTCATCTATAATTGTCAAGTCTTAAGAAGTCTTTATATAACTCCATAATTAATCATTGTTAATTGCATTAACTCTGATATTATAACCTTCAATAATCATAGACCACATCATATATATTACTTAATTATACTTCCTTGTAGTCACCATCTACAACATCATCACCATAAGGTGCGCTTCCCTGTGCATTATCAGCACCTGCGCCAGCTCCCATATCAGGACCAGCACCGGCTGTGCCTGCACCCTGAGTTGCTTCATACATCTTAGCAAAGAGGTTCTGTGCTGATGTCATAAGCTTTTCTTTAGCTGCCTTAATCTCATCAACCTGAGCATCTGTCATATTCTCAGCATCTGTTGATTCAACAAGTGACTTAAGTGCGTTAAGGTCTGCCTCAACATTTGCCTTGTCGTTAGCATCAAGCTTGTCGCCAGCTTCATCAAGAGCCTTCTGTGTCTGGAATACCATAGAGTCAGCTTCGTTACGAACTTCGATAGCTTCCTTACGCTTCTTATCCTGAGCTTCGAACTCAGCAGCTTCCTTAACAGCCTTATCGATATCTTCATCAGACATATTAGAACCAGCTGTTATTGTAATATGCTGCTCCTTGCCTGTTCCAAGATCCTTAGCAGATACATTAACGATACCATTAGCATCGATATCAAATGTAACTTCAATCTGTGGAACACCTCTTCTTGCTGGAGGTATACCATCAAGTCTGAACTGTCCAAGTGACTTGTTATCCTTGGCAAACTGTCTTTCACCCTGTACTACGTTGATATCAACGGCTGTCTGGTTATCAGCAGCTGTGGAGAATATCTGGCTCTTCTTTGTAGGAATAGTTGTATTTCTCTCGATAAGTCTTGTAGCAATACCACCCATTGTCTCAATTGAAAGTGAAAGTGGTGTTACATCAAGAAGAAGGATATCACCAGCACCGGCATCACCAGCAAGCTTACCACCCTGAATAGAAGCACCGATAGCAACACATTCATCTGGGTTAAGTGACTTGTTAGGTTCGTGACCTGTTAACTGCTTTACTTTATCCTGTACAGCTGGAATTCTTGTAGAACCACCAACTAATAATACCTTTGAAAGTTCTGAAGCTGTAAGACCTGCATCTGAAAGTGCGTTCTTAACTGGCTCAGCTGTCTTTTCTACTAAGTCGTGTGTAAGTTCATCGAACTTAGCTCTTGTAAGTGTCATATCAAAATGCTTTGGACCTTCTGCTGTTGCTGTGATGTATGGAAGGTTGATGTTAGTCTGCATAGCACTTGATAATTCCTTCTTAGCCTGCTCAGCAGCAACCTTTAATCTCTGAAGTGCCATTGTATCTGTAGAAAGATCTACGCCTTCCTTAGCCTTGAAGTCATCTAACATATACTGTGTAATAGCATTATCAAAATCATCACCACCAAGTCTGTTGTTACCAGCAGTAGCAAGAACTTCGATTACACCATCACCGATTTCAATGATAGATACATCGAATGTACCACCACCAAGGTCATATACCATAATCTTCTGCTCGTGTTCATTATCAAGACCATAAGCTAAAGCAGCAGCTGTAGGCTCGTTGATAATTCTTTTAACATCAAGACCTGCAATCTTACCAGCATCCTTAGTTGCCTGTCTCTGTGCATCATTGAAGTAAGCTGGAACTGTGATAACAGCTTCTGAAACTGTCTCACCAAGATAGCTCTCAGCATCAGCCTTTAACTTCTGAAGAATCATAGCTGATATTTCCTGTGGTGTGTACTTCTTACCATCAATATCAACCTTGTAATCTGTACCCATATGTCTCTTGATTGAAGAAATTGTCTTATCAGCATTAGTAACTGCCTGACGCTTAGCAGGATCACCTACTAATCTTTCTCCGTTCTTTGTAAATGCAACTATTGATGGAGTAGTTCTGATACCTTCTGTGTTAGTAATAACAACTGGCTTACCACCTTCCATAACAGCTACGCATGAATTAGTTGTACCTAAATCTATACCAATAATCTTGCTCATAATTATCTTCCTTTCTATGTCTTATATAGACATACTGTTTAATAATATCAATTCTATTTGTTACAAGTGTGTGTATTGTTCTGATAAGCCCTAAGCCTGTAAACGACTTCTTTCTATATCACAACTACCCACATACTTTACTTCTGGTAAAAGCTCATACCATTATACATCAACTAAATATTCTGATGTATTAGTTAGCAACCTTTACCATACTGTGGCGGATAACCACATCTCTATATGTGTAACCCTTCTCGAACTCTTCAACGATAATATTCTCGCCCTGAGAGTCATCTTCCACGTGCATAACTGCATTATGAAATTCCGGATTAAACTCTGAACCAACTGCCTCGATTGGCTTAACCTGTAAGTCTTCAAGCATCTTAATTGTCTGCTTGTAAACCATATCCATACCTTTGGCAAATGGTGTTTGTAACTCTTCCTCTGTCACTGACTTAAAGCCGCGTTCAAAATTATCTACTATCGGAAGAAGTTTCTTTACTACATCCGAAGCTCCCATCTCGAACATTGCTGACTTTTCTTTGTCAGTACGCTTTCTGTAGTTGTCAAACTCAGCCATCTGACGCTTCAAACGATCTTGTAAATCCTCAATCACAGCGTCCTTCTGGTCCTTTTTATTATTTATATCAACTGTTTCCTCCGCTCCTTGCGCATCACTTGCGTTGTCAGATTTCTCTGCCTTCACATCTGCGTCAGACGAGCCCTGAGCTTCTACAGTATCAGCGTCTTTATCTGTATCTGATGTAACATCTGTATCATTAATATTAACATCTGCTTCATCAACATTATTAATGTTATTATCTTTCTTAGACACCTTATCTCCTCACCTTTCTATGATTTCTTGAATACATCATCCAACTGCGTCCTCATATTCTTCAAGGTTTCCACAACCTTTTCATAATCCATACGCTTTGGACCAATAATACCAATTGTACCCTTCATTCCATCCTGTAATTCATATGTTGCTGTTACAACACTACAGTCTTTCATAGATTCAATCGGTGTTTCATTTCCTATATATACCTGAATACCATTGTTGGAACTACTATCCTGTTCATCAACACTATTGTCATCATCAACAACAAGATCTGACAGGCTCTGCTTTTCCTCCAAGGCATATATAAGCTCACTGGCTTTGGTTGAATCACTAAGTTCTGGATACTTGAATATGTTGGTTGCACCGCTTGTATATATCTTTAAATCATCTGCACTGCTTATTGTATCAACAATCGCATCAAGAACTTCTTTGACAAGATTAATATGTTCTCCTGCCTGATTTTCCATCTTTGAAACAATGCTCAAATTCATCTGTTCAAGAGTAAGCCCTGTAAGTGTTGTATTAATAAGAATGTTAAGCTTTAACAAATTCTCCTGTGACAAATCCTCGCTTACTGTTATCACCTTATTCCTTATAAGATTGCCTTCCATAACTATTACGGCTAATATCTTATTGGCTTCAAGCTGTGATAACTGAACGAACTTAAGCTTATTGCCTGTTACCTTAGGTGTCGTTACCATAGTTGCATAATTAGTATCTTTGGCAAGAACCTTGGCAACATTCTGAAGAAGCTCTTCTACCTTTTCAACCTTCTCACCTAACATATCCTTCATTGAACTTAATTCCTGTTCTTTAACAGCAACCTCGTTCTCTCTGTTGGTTATGTTCTGTTCTTTCTCAGACATCATATCGTCTACATATAATCTGTAGCCTTTATCTGTAGGAATTCTTCCTGCTGATGTATGTGGCTGAACTATATACCCAAGCTCTTCCAGGTCTGCCATCTCATTCCTTATTGTCGCGGAACTAAGCTTCATGTCTGTGAACTTAGATATCGTTCTTGAACCAACTGGCTCGCCTGTTTCTAAGTAGTTCTTAATGATTGCTTTAAGTATCTTTACTTTACGCTCATCAAGCTGTTCATCAAGCCCCATGACATACCTCCTTTTCTTTGTTGTTAGCACTCAATAATTAGGAGTGCTAATATCAACATAATTAAGGTATCACTTTGCAAGGGTGATGTCAACAATTAATTTAATTTTTTGTATAAATAAATTATAAACTTTATTAAGTGTTTGGAGAAGGGGGGTGGGGCTTCGGGCACTAGAAAGCTGATTGGATATTTCTAAGACTTTCCTTTTGTTGTGGTTATGAGGGACGCAAACGCTCAGATGCAACGTCCTGTTGCGTATTCGCTCCATCGCACATCCGTGTGCGATAATTCTATCAGAATTTCCTATTACATAAAAAACTGCTGTGTAAATCTGTGGCTTTGCCTGATTTACACAGCAGTTTTATTGAGGTTAAAATTATTCTTAATAGAAATTACTTGGGATTAGATTATATTCCTAAGAATTTCTTTACTTCATTGGTCATCTCGCTTACTTCACATACTGTGTTGTGGAGGACTGGAGCTGTTCTGATTTCTTCGATAGCGTTAGGAACTTTTACTTTAGCAAGTTCGCTTAACTTATCTACAAGTTCAAAGTCACCCATTGAAGCATACTTAGGGTCGATTGCTTCCATTACGCTTCTTGTAAACTTGTATGGGCTTGCTGTTGAAGCTATAACTGTCTTAGTTTCGTCCTTAGTGTCTGCCTTGTACTTGTTATAAACTGTAGCAGCTACTGCTGTATGTGTATCTATAACATATCCACAAGTTTCATATAAATCCTTTATAGTAGCAGCATCTTCCGCCTCTGTAGCATAATTGCCATAGAAATCTGAAAGCTGTGCTTTCATATCAGCAGTAATCTCATACTTACCTGTTTCTTTAAGTGAAGCCATAAGCTCGCTGTTCTTCTCAGCACTGTTGCCTGCTATTCTATAGATAAGTCTTTCAAGGTTGCTTGAGATAAGAATATCCATAGATGGTGATGTTGTAAGAACGAAATCTCTGTTTCTGTCATACTCACCCGTTGTAAAGAAATCGTATAACACCTTATTCTCATTAGAAGCACATATAAGCTTATTAATAGGAAGTCCCATATTCTTAGCATAAAATGCAGCAAGGATATTACCAAAGTTACCTGTAGGAACTACTGCATTAATCTTTTCACCTGCCTTGATTTCTCCGTTAGCAAGAAGTCTTGCATATGCATATACATAGTATACAATCTGTGGAACAAGACGTCCTATATTGATTGAGTTAGCTGATGAGAACTGGAAGCCGGCATTGTTCATAACCTTTTCAAGTTCCTTATCACCAAATATATTCTTAACACCTGTCTGTGCATCATCAAAGTTACCCTTAATTCCAATTACGTGAGTATTAGCACCCTTCTGTGTAACCATCTGCTTTTCCTGAATAGGGCTTACACCGTTCTTAGGATAGAATACAACAATTCTTGTTCCTGGAACATCTGCAAAACCTGCAAGAGCTGCTTTACCTGTATCTCCTGATGTTGCTGTAAGTATTACTATTTCATTTTTAACATCATTCTTCTTAGCTGATGTTGTAAGTAAGTGTGGTAATATAGATAAAGCCATATCCTTAAATGCAATAGTTGCACCATGGAATAACTCTAAGAAATATGCACCCTCTGCCTTAACTAATGGTGCAATCTCTTCAGTATCAAACTTAGAATCATAAGCTTTGTTAATACAGTTCTTTAACTCTTCTTCTGTAAAGTCATCAAGCATAAGCTTCATAACTTCATAAGCAACTTCCCTATAAGACATCTTTGAAAGTTCTTCTAAGCTCTTATCTAATGAAGGAATAGATTCTGGTACGAATAATCCACCATCTGGAGCAAGTCCCTTTAATATAGCCTGTGAGGCTGTTACTCTTACACTATCATCCCTTGTACTTCTGTAAAATAAACTCATCTCTTATTCCACCTTCTTATTTTATTGGGGTGAATCACAGTCAATCTGATGCATAACCGTCTCCCACATACATATGTAACTGCCAGAACAACATCTGGTAAATGGAACAGCTTTATCATCACTAACCGGATTCTTGTTAAAAATGCTTTAAACAGAAACCATTATACAACAGGAATGATACGAAAAACAATAGGTATATTGAATTATTACTAATTTTATCATATAATTTATAGGATTGATAAATATTAGACAATTTCTGGCTGACAGTAATATATACAATATTATTAAGATAGCAATGTATTTATTATAAAATCAAATTAACATATCACTAATATATGATAGCATAATAATCAAGATACGTTAAAGGAGAACCTCAACTTGGCTAAAGGTGTTTACAAGACCAATAAAAAAGACGGCTCTGTATATTACAGGGTTTCAATAACATATAAGAATAAACATATAAGTATCGGAAGTTATGATGATGAAAATACAGCCTCACAGGTTTACTGTACTGCTTGCGATATACTTTTTAAGCCTGATATATATTATGTTAATATTGACCTTCATACTTCATCATACGCCGAATGTCATATTGATTTTCCTTATTCTAAGTTCATAAGTCTTATTAATTTCCGCGACAATGGCATATATATTAAGACACCCATATACCTGTGCAACAAGGCATTTTTGTATTTTCTTGAACCCGGGAATACTCTTATATTTTCCATTGATGACCTTTTCTATTATTCACACCACACAATTATGTGCCGCGGCGGTTATTATTTTGTAAATGATTATGGTATGCAGACAAGCATTTTATCAAGATTTGGAATACGCAGTCATTCCGTTAAAGGAAAAGATTACATTTTCAGGAATAATGACGAACACGATTTCAGATATGAAAATGTGTGTGTAGTCAATAAATATAATGGCGTGAGCCAGATTGTAAAAAACGGACGTATAATGTTCCAGAGCAGAATTCACATTAATGGTGATTTTATAATAGGGACTTATGGGACTGAATATGAGGCAGCTATTGCTTATAATAAGGTGGCTGATATGTTAGAGCCTGTATTTCCAGTAAGTTATACAAGGAATTATATTGAGGATATATCTCATATTACTTATGCGGCTGCTTATAATAGTGTGAAGATTTCTAAGAGGGTGATTGAGTATGTTAAAGGGCTGGCGGAAGGGGAGAAATAATTGGTAATTGACAACGATTATTTTAATTGACAACGGACGCGGGCGGAATAGCCAATATATCAACGTCAGGCACGCTCTCGCTACTCTCAAACGCAGCGGATACTAAGGCGGTAAAGGACACCGCCTAAGTACCGGCGTTTTCAAAGTACCTGACTTTTGATATATTGGCTATTCCGCCCGCTGGGTATCTATTCATTTAGGTATACGTTAATTTTTTTAATCTACTTAGCCTCACAATAAATAACCCTCATACCAGAATTAACATTGCAATTATTTCAACCACTGTAATTATTTTATATCTGTTATTTTTATTTCTATATTCCCACAACTACACCTATACCCGCCCAATATACAATGCACAACCGGCTCTTGTCACTAAACTATATGCATCTATATTCTGCCAGCACACAGAAATACAACGAAATAGCGGCTATATATCGTTAATCAGGTACTTTGAAAACGCCGGTACTTAGGTGCTGTCCTTTAGCACCTTAGTATCCGCTGCGTTTGAGAGTAGCGAGAGCGTGCCTGATGTTGATATATAGCCGCTATTTCGTTGTATTTCGTCCGTCTGCCACAAAACTTAATAGAACCAGAACATATTTAGTAGTTAAGCAGCACCGGTGTGTAATGCATTTTTTATTTATTATTGATATAATTCACAAGTCCCTCAGCCTTTATGATTTTCTGCATAAATTCTGGGAATGCCTGTCCCTGGAATGTCTGTCCTGTTGTCTTGTCTGTGATAACACCGCTGTCAAAGTCAATAGCTACATCATCGCCTGCATTGATAGCCTTAGCTGCTTCTGGACACTCTATAATAGGAAGTCCGATGTTAATTGAATTTCTGTAGAATATTCTCGCAAATGTCTCTGCAATAACACAGCTTACACCTGCTGCCTTAATAGCTATAGGTGCGTGCTCTCTTGATGAACCACATCCAAAGTTCTTATTAGCAACAATTATGTCGCCTTTATTAACATTTTTCACAAAATCCTTATCGATATCTTCCATACAGTGAGTAGCAAGCTCTGCTGGGTCTGAAGAATTAAGATATCTTGCAGGAATAATAACGTCTGTATCTACATTATCGCCGAATTTAAAAACTCTTCCTTCTGCTTTCATATACTCCTCATTTCCTGTGTATTCGTACACATTTATAATTCATAATAATTATGTATCTTCTAAATATATTCAGTGTGCTGATTACAATATATTATAAACCAATGTCAGATGGCTGGCTTATCTTGCCTGTAACTGCACTTGCTGCTGCAACAGCAGGGCTTGCAAGATATATTTCTGAATCAACGTGTCCCATACGTCCAACGAAGTTTCTGTTAGTTGTTGATACACATCTCTCGCCTTCTGCAAGGATACCCATATATCCACCAAGACATGGTCCGCAGGTTGGTGTGCTGACAACTGCTCCTGCTTTAATAAATGTCTGTACAAGACCTTCTTCTATAGCCTGCATATATATTTTCTGTGTAGCTGGGATAACGATTACTCTTAATCCCTTTGCTACCTTTCTGCCTTCTAATATCTTAGCGGCACATCTTAAATCATCAATACGTCCATTAGTACATGAACCGATAACTACCTGATCAATCTTGATATCATCTATAGAATCAACTGTGTGTGTATTCTCTGGAAGATGTGGGAATGCTACTGTTGACTTAATTGTGCTAAGGTCAATATCAATCACCTGATCGTATTCTGCATCGTCATCTGCTGTATATTCAACAAATGGTCTCTTAGAATGTTCCTTCATATACTCTCTTGCAAGATCATCAACAGGGAATATTCCGTTCTTTCCACCTGCTTCTATAGCCATATTAGCAATAGTAAATCTATCATCCATAGTAAGCGTAGATACTCCCGAACCAGCAAATTCCATAGACTTATAAAGAGCTCCGTCGACACCTATCATTCCGATAATATGAAGAATCACATCTTTACCGCTTACCCAAGGGTTAAGCTTTCCTGTAAGATTGAACTTAATAGCTGATGGTACTTTAAACCAGGCCTTACCTGTTGCCATACCTGCTGCCATATCTGTTGAACCTACACCAGTTGAGAATGCACCCAGCGCACCATATGTACATGTATGTGAATCAGCACCGATAATAACATCGCCAGCTACTGTAAGTCCCTGCTCTGGTAAAAGAGCGTGCTCAATACCCATCTGTCCTACTTCAAAGTAGTTAGTAATATCATGCTTTGCTGCGAATTCTCTTACACATTTGCAGTGCTCTGCTGACTTAATATCCTTATTAGGCACAAAATGATCTGGAACAAGTGCAATCTTATCCTTATCAAATACTGTCTTAACAGTCATCTTATCCATTTCATGAATGGCAACTGGAGATGTAATATCATTACCAAGTACGAGGTCTAAATCCGCCTCAATTAATTGTCCTGCTTTAACTTCAGAAAGACCTGCGTGAGCTGCAAGAATCTTCTGTGTCATTGTCATTCCCATTATAAATCCTCCTTGTATCCGCGAAGTATATACTTATATATCCAACGCTTAATCTTGTTTATTTTACAGTATATTCCATACATTTGCAAGATATCTGAATTCTATACGTTTTTATGTTTTATAAGCATAAAATTTTTACATATTTCATCATATCTGGTACATTTTACACTTTTCATCATAATATATACATTTTATATATTACTTTAACTCATATGAAAAATGTATATTATCATCTTTAACAGAAACTTCTGCATATGCACCGCTTATTACAGGCATTGCTGGTGGAAGATGCCCCAGATCTGCATCCATAATTACCGGAACATTGTATCTGCCTGCTGTTTTAATAATAGCACTGTACTGGTCAAGTCCCATCATTTCCTGTCCATATACAAGTGGCCTTCCAATTACAAATGCCTTAACATTCTCAAACCAGCCAGCATTGTCCATCTGCCACATAGCCCTTCTTATTGAAAATACATTAAGGTCGCAGCTTTCAAGAAACCATATAATGCCATCATCGCTGTATTTACTATTAAATTCCTTAACTTTGTCGTATTTAGTTCCTAAAAGGTTGACAAGGCAGTCCATACATCCGCCTATAAGCCTGCCTGATGCCTTTATATTATTAAAGCTTTCTGAACTATTATCAAGCTTCTTATCTCCTATATAAGCTGTAAGCACCTTTTTCTCAGTAAGGTTATACGCTGGCGTAGGATTGTCCTCTGTCTTTAAAGACTCCTTTTCCCACATATCATAACCACTTATATTAAGCTTTTCTCCCGTCAGCACGCCGATTGCATCAAGCTGGGAATTATGAAGCTTGTCTGCACCAAATGCCGCCGCACAAGGTCCATATACGCTTGCAGTATCAGCTATTGTATTAAGCAGAAATGTAAAATTCGTATTGTCTGAATATCCCATAAACCACTTAGGTTCTGCTTTAACAATCTTATCCCAGTCAACATAACCAAGAATTTCACACATAAGCTCACCTCCGCCGCATGATATTAATGCATCAGACTTGTCAGATGTGTACATATCAGTAAGCTCCTGTCCACAAAGCTCTGGTGTATTGCTTATTCCTATTCCATTTGCCTCATATACATTAGGACCATTAACTATTCCATAACCTAGATTTTTAAATCTCTCCTGTGCCTTTTTAAAACCTGTAATATAAGGCTCCGTTGCACAGCCAAATGATGGTGCAACGAAGCCTATATTTCCATTACAGGCAAGAAAATGCGGATACCTCATATTCTTCTCCCTTAATTATAAATACTTCTTAACTTTACTAATCGCGTTGGCTTTTATAACCGCCTCACAATTCTCCTTAACCCATATAACTCTCTGCTCTTTCTCTGAGTCAAGGCGTGCATACTCGCTTATAACATTACATATTGAGTTATAGCGTTCCCTGGCACATCTTCCCTTCTCAAGCACAAGATAATACCGGTTGTCCTTCTTATATATTCCATTGGCAACTCCCCATACCTTAGGGCATACCATACACATATCTTCAAAGTCCTCAAAGCTGTCAAGAATATATACGCCATAGCCTACAGTCACAACATCACTGACCTTTGGCTTATTATCTTTCGCTTTCTTAGCTTCTTTTATAAATTTCTCTGCCTCAGGTATGTCTTTCATCTGGTCAAATATATCCTTCAACTTATCAAATGCAGCGAACTCCGGAGCTTTAAGATCCTCACCGCCATTCTTTATAACATTACTCTCACTCTTTGACCTGTCACCTAAAGCTTTTGCAGCTCTCTCGCCTGCCTGCTTTAACATATTACCAAAATCTTCCTTTCCTGATGATACAGTAAGAAGGATTGAATGGTCTGGCTGTGGTGCAAGCTGTAATGACATAACGCCGCCACCAAGTTCAACTCCTATATTCTTATGTGCTTCGTCCATAATAACTTCCAACAGATTATGTATCTTTTCTGTGTCATTTCTAAAGAAATCATCAAGTGTTATATTATTATATTCAAGATCCTCTTCGTATAACAGGCATTGAAACTTGTCTTCATTTATCTTCTTAAATTCCATAAATTACCATTCCCATCTAGTCTATATATAATTCAACATTTTAATAATAACATATCTGTCAATATTAATCACGCTAATTTATGCAAAATCTGTCTTACAAGTTTATCCATCATTCTCTCAATATATACATCTTCGCCTTTCACCTCACATCGGAAGCTCTTATCACCCTTGTATATATTGGCTGCAATAACAGCATTTTTACCATTAAATGATACAATCACCTTTGCATCATCTACCATTCCGTAAGACTTAATCCGCCCTATTAATGCACTTTCAATATCTATTATCTTTATAGTCTGCTCATCGCTTGCCTTCCCTATAATACTGCATATTTCCTCATCATCAGCAGTAAGTATTGCAGACACTGCCTCCCCTGTATCCGGTATATATATATTATTCTCCACATAATTATAATCACAGCCTCTTATGTGGTTGAGCCTTAACATTCTTATATTATCGCTTCCTGCAAATACCCCATCACACTCATTTTCCATAAGCATATCAATGCAGTCCTCTATTGTATCTAAAAGCTGGCACCCGGTATTATCATAAATGTATCTGCACCTTTTAAGCTTATCGTAATTGTCCGTATAAAGCTTTACTTTATTATCTGTATCAGCACTTCTTCGTTTCTTCTTAGTTATAAGCACAGCCCTTGTGTCCCGCCTTTTTGTTATTGCACTAAGTGTGACACCTTGTTTTAATATTTCAGACATATCATTAGCAAAAAGTTCATTAAGACCTGTAACTCCCACATCTATATAACCTGCTGATATTGCATCAGATACAGCTACTGACCACGGCACAACATCATTCATATTACATAATACATTTTCAGGCACCCCTGCTATTCCTGATGTATTAAAATGCCTGCCACCGCCTATATCAAACTTAGTAAAGCTCACATCCTTGTGTACCTTTTTAATATGGCTTATGACAAGCTCTGTCTGGGCATTTATTATTTCGTTATTACATATTCCAACTCTCAGCCTCATTTTACTAATATCTTCTTTCCTTATATCCATTTATCTATTAAAAATATCTATTCTAATTAAATGTATCTATTTAAACGTGCCATTTTGCATCTTTTCTTGAAAGTATGTGCATAATATGTTATTTTACCATATGGTAAAAACAATATAAACATTAAATATATACAGATTGGAGATTAATAATGAAACTGCTACTTAAATCTGCTGTCATTGCATTTTCCGCCATCGGAATAGTGTTGTCTTCACACACCATTTCCTATGCGGCAGACAACAGTACTGCTAATATTGCAAATGCACCGGACATCACATCTGGAAATTCTGCCACAACTGACAATGATACAGCACATAATATAGGCATAACCGTATCCGTTAATAATAATGGCAGTGTATCTGATTACACTAAGAATTTAACAGACGGCTCATATGACACAACTATTAATCTCGTCCCTAATGCCACAGTAAATGTCAAGGCAGATGAGAACATTTATGGGCTTTACATCATATGGAGCAGTGAAGTCACTAATTATACGATTACTTATAACAGCCAGACCGTTAAGTGTGGAGAAAATGGATTTCTTCACGACTATATGGATATCAAAGACGGAAGCCGTGATATTACAATAAATGTACCAGAGGGTATGCAGATATCAGACATATACGCATATTCCAGGGGAAATCTTCCTGACAATGTGCAAAGATGGGAAGCACCTCTGTATGGAATGACAGATATTCTTGTATTCTCAACACACGCTGATGATGAGATATTATTCTTAGGTGGAGTTCTTACTAACTATGGCGGTGAGCAAAATCTTAATGTACAGATTGCCTATATGTGCGATTTCTTTCTCACTGAACCTGTAAGACAGCACGAGGAACTTGATGGTCTGTGGGAATGTGGAATTAAGAATTATCCTGTTAAAGGAACGTTTGAGGACTTATACTCCTTAAGCCTTGAAAAAGCCAAATCACAGTATGTATATGATGATATTATCTCATATTCAACAGAATGTATAAGAAAGTTCAAACCTTTAGTATGTGTATCACAGGATTTCAATGGTGAATATGGACACGGCGGACACCGTATATATGCCGCCGCAATACAGGAAGCATTAGAAGCTTCCAATAACGCTGATATGTATCCTGATTCTGCTTCCAAGTATGGCTTATGGGACGTTCCAAAGGCCTATTATCATCTTTATGGTGATAATACAATAACTCTTGATGTAGATACACCGCTTGATAAGCTTGGCGGCCGCACTTCTGTACAGGTATTACAGGACGCTTTCAAAAAACATGTATCACAGATATCTTATTCATTTAATATGCTTGACAGCGGTTATGCAATAACCTTTAATGGACAATTCGATACACGTTCATTCGGACTTTACAGAACTCTTGTCGGCTTGGATACTACTAATAATATGATGGAAAATGTTACACCTTACAAAGAACAGGCTGCTACTAAGACGGACGAACCTATAGATGTTGAATTCGGCGTTGACCAAGAAGATACTGCCGATAATGCTGCAAACACCAAGCCTGATATCAAACAATTAGCAGTTACAATAATTGCTATTATTATAATCGGAGTTGTTATTATAGCCCAGGCATATAGAACCAGGAATTTATATAAGAAAAAATATGATAAGAACAAGGATGAATTCGTGAATAAGCGGTAATAAGCCATCAGAATTCCCTATTACATAAAAATACCCCTCCTTACCAATACAGTAAGGAGGGGTTATATTCTGCTTATAATTATTAGTTGTTAATAAGCTTGTCTGATTCGTTGTTCCAGCTGTAAAGCTTTCTGATTTCTTCGCCAACCTTTTCTGAAGGATGCTCTGATGCAAGCTTTCTCATAGCCTTGAAGTGAACCTGTCCACCAGCTTCGCTCATATCGAGTAAGAATTCCTTAGCGAATGTACCATCCTGGATATCTGAAAGAATCTTCTTCATAGCCTTCTTTGTATCCTCTGTGATGATCTTAGGACCTGTTATGTAATCACCATATTCAGCTGTGTTAGAGATAGAATATCTCATACCTGCAAAGCCTGACTGGTAGATAAGATCTACGATAAGCTTCATCTCATGGATACACTCGAAGTAAGCGTTACGTGGATCATAACCAGCTTCGCAAAGTGTTTCAAAACCAGCCTGCATAAGTGCACATACACCACCGCAAAGAACTGCCTGCTCACCAAAGAGGTCTGTTTCTGTCTCTGTTCTGAATGTTGTCTCAAGAAGACCTGCTCTTGCTCCACCAATACCAAGACCATAAGCAAGTGCCATATCAAGAGCCTTACCTGTCTCATCCTGTTCTACAGCTACAAGACAAGGAGTTCCCTTACCAGCCTGATATTCAGAACGTACTGTATGTCCAGGTGCCTTAGGAGCGATCATAGTAACATCAACGCCCTTAGGAGCCTTAATTAAACCGAAGTGAATATTGAAACCGTGAGCAAACATAAGCATATTGCCTGGTTCAAGGTTTGGTTCAATATCTTCCTTATATAATTTAGCCTGCTTCTCATCGTTGATAAGAATCATAATAATATCAGCTTTCTTAGCTGCCTCTGCTGCTGTGAATACTTCAAAGCCCTGCTCTTCAGCTCTCTTCCATGACTTTGATCCTTCATAAAGACCGATAATTACGTGGCATCCTGAATCCTTTAAGTTTAATGCATGTGCATGTCCCTGGCTGCCGTAACCGATGATTGCGATTGTCTTTCCATCAAGTAATGATAAATTACAATCTGACTGATAATAAATCTTAGCCTCTGCCATCTTACAAATACCTCCGAATGTAATAAATAATTTATTTTAAATTTGCAGCACCACGAGCAAGTCCAGTTATTCCAGTTCTTGCGAGTTCTGTAATTTTAAAACCATCAAGTAATGCGATAAATGAATCTATCTTGCTCTGGCTTCCTGTAAGCGAAATAATAAGAGAATTCTTAGCAACATCTACTATATTAGCCCTGTATATATCTGCCATAGTTGTTATCTGCTGTCTTTCCTCTCTTGTACATAATACCTTGATAAGAACAAGTTCCCTGCATACAGATTCATCATGAGGAAGTTCTACGATTTCCTTTACATCAATAAGCTTAGCAAGCTGCTTTTCAATCTGCTCAAGAATATCATCATCACCTGTTACTGTTATTGTCATTCTTGAAAGCTTAGGGTCAAGTGTCTCACCAACTGTAAGACTGTCAATATTATAGCCTCTTCGGCTGAATAAGCCTGCTACACGGCTAAGAACACCTGATGAATTGTCTACTAGAATTGAAAATACTGCTCTTCTCATATCTCTTTCCTCCATACTGCCAATATATGACAGTCATCTAAAATCACACATTATTGTAGCAACTGCCAGCTTTATTGTCAACAAAAAGCACATTAGCTCTTAATTTTTTTACAACTTCCTCATCGTGTGTGGATATTATCACAATACGATTATTGATATTATTCATTATATAATTAATAACATTATCTTTGGTAACTTCATCAAGACCTGCAAATGGCTCGTCCATAATAACTATATCCGATTCAGCCATCACTGCCCTTACAATCTCAACACGCCTCTTCATGCCACCGCTTAATTCACTACAAGGCTTATCCAATGCCTCTTTATCAAGAAGCTTTAAAAGCTCACTCTTTACAGCAAAAGCCACGTCTTTGGCAGAATTCTTCTTATTCTTCTTTAGCACCATTTTTACATTAATCACTGGTGACAGGTGTTCTATAAGCCTGCAATCCTGAAATACTGCTGAAAGCACTGGCTTAACGCTTTGTCCATTATCATTAACGAATTCCACCATGCCTTTATCCGCTTTAACAACTCCCATTATAATATTAAGGAGTGTAGTCTTTCCAGCTCCTGATTGTCCCCTGATACAGGTTATCTTAGATGAAGTAAATTCTGCATTAGCATTGGCAAGGACTGTGATGTCATTGTACTTCTTTGATATATCTGATAATTTTAATGTTTTCATATTTTTACCAATTTAATAATTTTATATATGCTGTATGCACTTATATAGCATCTTCGCAAGCCATATTATACATTTTTCTATAACAAGGCTCACCACAATTACAACTATGCTCCACGAGAATAACTCAGCAGATAACAGATACATTTTGGCATAGTACATCTGCGTACCGATTGTCCCTGTCACAAGCCCTATTATCTCTGCCGATATTCCAGCTTTAAAGCACATTCCGGCTGCCACCTTTAACTGTGCTGTAATATACGGATATACACCTGTAAGATATACATATCTGAATGTGTTAAATGCAGTCATATCATATACTCTGGCAAGTTCTATCTGCTTGTTATCTGTATTATCAATGCCTTCTTTTACGCCTGTCGTAATCATTGGTATTACAACCATTGCACTGATAATAAATGTAACATTTTTAGAACCCCACCACATAAGCACAAGTATTATAAATGCCGCAACCGGAAGTGATTTCATTAACTGTACGGCAATGCCGAGCCACTCCTTTAAAAAATCAAACCGTGCAGACAATATTCCTGCACATATTCCAATCAGACAGCCAGCAAGCATACCCGACATAATATGCATAACACTTAAATACAGTATCCCATAGAACTGCCTTGTAACAAGCATACCCGCCAGTGTCCTTAATACAGTAACAGGACTTGCAAGCAAAAGCTCAAGTCCTGTCATCACACTGGCAATCTGCCATATTATCAGCCACAAAGATACTGCCGCCAGCCTTTTTATAAGCTTATTAATCTTATCCGGCTTCATTACCCTTATCCTTCTTATCAGCTTTACTCACAAGCACCTTCTGAATCATCTTATTGCCAACAGATAATATGCGGAATATATATCCCCCACACTCTGTTTCAAACTCTTCATTCTCATCAGGAATCTTACCAAGCTTATATATAAGATATCCATTGATAGTATCAATATCTTCACAGTCAAACTTAATATCAAGCTTCTCTTCAATATCTTCAAGAGGTGTCTGGCCGTCCATCTCGTAACTTCCATCAGAAAGCTGTCTTATCTGCTCCTCTTCCTCGTCATATTCATCAAAAATATTACCTACTATCTCTTCAAGTATATCTTCCATTGTAATAATTCCTGTTGTCTGTCCATACTCATCAACAACAACAGCAAAATGATTCTTCTTTGACTGCATTTCCTTAAACAATACACTTATGCTTCTTGTCTCTGGAATACAGAATGGGTCAAACATAACCTGATTTTTAACCTGATAAAGCTTCTTATCCTTATCACTGCCTTTAACGTATACCTTCAGAAGATCTCTGATATGTAATATGCCAATTATGTTATCAATATCATCATCATATACAGGATATCTTGAGTAGCTTTCTTCCATCACTATATCAAATGCCTCTTTAACTGTAAGTGAGGCATCAAGTGCTACTATGTTCTTCCTGTGGGTCATAACATCTGATGCCTGCTTCTCGGCAAATTCAAATATATTGCCAATCATCTCAGCTTCATTCTCAGCTATAACTCCCTGTTCATGGCTTTCATTAACCATATCCATAATCTCTTCTGTTACATCTTCGTCGCGTTTTCCTTTAGTAAGCTTCTTAAATAAGCCAGAAAACAATCCTTGGTTCCCATCCGCGGGATGACCATCATTCATAGTTATATCCATTTCCTTTCGTTATTTAGATAATTATATTATTATATAATTATTCCCTATAGAATACCATATATTCTATTATATCGTCAATCTTGTTTCAGGTTCATCTCAAGACTAACCCTCAATGCCTTGTCAACCTGATTAATTATCTCATTATCAAGATGACATACTTTATCTTTGAGTCTTTTCTTGTCTATTGTTCTTAACTGTTCCAGCAATATAACTGAATCTTTTACGATATCGTAATGACACGCATCAATCTCAACGTGCGTTGGCAGCTTAGCTTTATTCATCTTGGATGTTATAGCTGCACATATAACTGTCGGACTATGCCTGTTGCCTGTATCATTCTGAATTATAAGAACAGGTCTTATACCTCCCTGTTCAGAACCTACCACAGGTCTTAAATCTGCATAAAATATATCCCCACGTTTAATTACCACTTATATCACACTCCCAAAGCATTTACTTAATTGTTTATACTCAAAGTATTGCCAAGGTTTCTGACGTGTATTCAATTATTTTGCAGGTTTGTTATTTAATTATTTTATGAAAATGCTGTATATTCCACTACTTCTTAATCTGTTATTAACTTCCAGTTCTCATGAAAATAATCATGACTTCCAATATATTGTCCATTAAGGTAATAATTTCTTGGAATTCTCTTTCCGAGGTCACACACAAATTCATAATTAAATGTTCCTGCTAAAGCAGCAATCTCTTCAACTGTAATCTCTGCATCCTTGTCTTTTCCTACTAATGTTACAACATCACCACGATTTACAGGACCTATATCTGTAACATCTACCATCATCTGGTCCATACATACCCTTCCTGTTATAGGAGCTTTCTTACCATTAATAAGCACATATCCCTTTGATGATAATGACCTTGGATATCCATCGCCATATCCCACTGTTACAGTTGCAAGCACTGTTTCTCTCTTAGTTTCAAATGTTCCGCCGTAACCTATCTTTTCTCCTGCTGGAACTGTCTTTACCATAGCTACATGGCTTTTGAGCTGTAGTGCTGGTTTCAGTGCTACTGCTGACTTATCCACTTCATCTGATGGATACATACCATATAAAGCAATTCCAAGTCGCACCATTCCATGATTAGCCTGTGGCATATCTATAATAGCTGCACTGTTGGATACATGCTTTATCTCAAATGATATACCTTCTTTCTTCAACGCATCGTCAAAAGCATCATACTTTGCAATCTGTCTTAATGCAGCGGTCTTATCCTTCTCATCAGCAGTTGCAAGATGTGTAAACAAGCCTCTTGCATTGAGTGCCTTTAAATTCTTTATCTTTTTAACTATCTCAACACCACTTTCATCTGGCTCAAGACCTATTCTTCTCATTCCGGTATCAACCTTGATATGGCAGAAAGCTACCTTTCCAAGCCTTAAGGCAACATCATTAAGTGCCTTGGCTGTCTCATAGTCAAATACTGTTGCATCTATTTCATTCTTAACCAATGCCTCATATTCCTCAGGCTCAACATAGCCTAATATAAGTATTGGCTTATTAATTCCATTTTCTCTTAAATTAACAGCTTCATCCAGCGTAGCAACTGCATATCCATATACTAAATCTCTTACTGCCTTGGATACAGCCACATCTCCGTGTCCATAGCCATCTGCTTTAACAACTGCAAGTGCCTTTGTTGAAGGTTCTGTCTTGCTCATAAGCTCAATACAATTAGCCCTGATTGCATCCAGATCTACATCTGCATATACTCTGTAATACTTACTCATTATTCACCTCTTGCTTTTATAAGCACATTTTTTATATTGTCAATAATATCGCCCGCAACCATAGAATACTTACCATTACTTAAGGCAGCTTCATCTCCTGCACAGCCGTGTATATATACGCCAAGTGCTGAAGCTTCAAAAGTAGTAAGTCCCTGTGCCATAAGTCCTGTTATTATGCCTGAAAGCACATCTCCCGAACCTCCTGTTGCCATTCCATCATTGCCTGACATATTAATATACACTCTTTCTCCATCAGAAACAATAGTTCTTGCATCTTTTAATACACATACGCAATTATGTTCTCTTGAATATGTTCTTGCTGTATCTATAGGATTATTCTTTATCACCGCAATATCAAGTCCTGTAAGACGTGACATTTCTCCTATGTGTGGTGTAACGACAACATTCTTATCTGACATATCATCTTTATATGAAGCATTACCACTATTGCCGCCAGCTTCATAGTCTATATCATCATTACTGCCATCAAGTTCAATTTTATATTGGGCGATTATATTAAGGGCATCTGCATCATACAGCTTTTTAATATTCTTCTTTGCTGACACACTTCTTACAAGCTTTACTGCACTTTCTTCCATAGACAGCCCCGGACCTATGCACACAACATCTGCCCAGCAGATACATTTATCCACTAATGTCTCTGTATTCTTAACAAAATCGCCACATTCCTCATCAGTATCATATGTATCAACAATACATTCCATATTGCCCGTTATAACTGCTGTACGGTTGCTTATATGCGTAAGGGTTCTTACAAGCCCTGCACCTATACGTGCCGCCGCTCTTGAACTTAATACTGCTGCACCTCCATAAAGCCTTGAACCAGCTATTACAAGTGCCTTTCCAAATGTTCCTTTATTGCCATCAGGCTTTCTTAGCGGAAGCATATCAGATATATCACTATAATCATATGTGAAAATATCCCTTGTCATATCCGGATATTGTGCAAAACCTATATCTTTTCTTATAATCTTCCCACAATATGAAGCTGCTGGATATAATATATGTCCGATTTTTTCAAATCCGAAGGTAACTGTTATATCAGCATTAACCGCAGATCCCATAACCACACCTGTCGATGCACTTATACCTGATGGTATGTCAACAGCCACAACAAGCCTGTTTCCATTATTGTCGCTATTCTGTGTATACTGTGAACGCACTGATGTACTGCATTTATTAATTGTATCTACTACTATTCTGGCCTCTCCTGCCAGTTCTCTTGATAAGCCATTGCCAAATAAGGCATCTACAATAACCCCATATTTAGAAAAATCCGGGCTATTAATACATTCTATGCCCAGATTCTTTATTATGTTCAATTGTATATCGAATTCTTTGGTAGAAGCGTGTGAGTTAATTATATACACATCCACATTGTAGCCCTTAAGATAAAGCTGTCTTGCCACCGCAAGTCCATCTGCCCCATTATTGCCACGTCCACATACGCATATAATGTCTGTATGTATATTTCCTTTAACCTTGCTTTCAATAGCTTCTGTCACTGAGAGTGCGGCTCTTTCCATAAGCACAACTGATGGTATACCAAGAGTATTAATTGAATAAGAATCCACATTCTTCATAGAAGCCGCATCTAATACATATCTCATTCCTGCTTATCTCCTACATTGCCTTCATTAATTCTGTCAACTGCACTACAATTCTCAGGTCCGATAATATCGTGTATAAGAGAATACATATTATTATTAACAGTTTCTTTATCCTGTTTTATAAGAATATTCTTCTTAAGCTTGACTCTTGTAGCATTAATCCACTTATCAAGTACCTCTATATCCTCTGTATTGGCATTCATTCTGTCATAGCAGGCTTTAAGTGTCTCTGTAAGAAGCTTCTCGTTAGCCCTTGCCAATTCTCTTGGTACTTCTAAGAGTTCATCTTCAAGCGAAGCTATCTTGTCATTAGACTCCTGTATAAGTCTTTGGTTTTGGCTCATACGCTTCTGCTTCTGCCTGCTTGAATCATCATCTTCCATATTCTCAACAACATCATTGATAAGCTGCTTTTTAAGCTTCCTGATGTCTTTAATGTCATTATTAATTCTTCCCTGCTTCTTAAGCAGTTCATTAACCTGTTTCTCCCAATACGCAATCTCATCTGTCTTATTCTTCTCGTTAATAAGGTGATACCATCGCTCATCAAGCGTAAGAATCGGAATATTCTTAAATACATCACTATTCTTTAACAATTCATAAGTTATCTTAGACACCATCAATTCCCCCTTTGGATTTAATATCTTTATGAGTGCTTATTGGCAATTGTGTAAGAAAGTCTCATAAGGCTTTCTGATAAATGTACATTCTCAACTATTACGTCATCTGGCAGATTAAGATCTGTATGTGCGAAATTCCATATAGCCTTAATTCCTGCATCTGCAACCTGCTTTCCGATTTCCTTAGCCGCCTGCTTTGGTATTGTCAGTGCAACTATCTCTATATCGTTCTTATGTATAAAATCGGCAAGTTGATCCATCATCATTATATCTATTCCGTGAATGCTTTCACCTTTAAGCTCTGGATTGTTATCAAATACGCCGCATATAACAAAACCACGCTTCTCAAAGTCTGTATAATTAACAATAGCACGTCCAAGGTTACCAGCACCTATTATTATCATATTATGCTTCCTGTCTATTCCAAGTATCTTGCCTATCTCATCATAAAGATACTTCACATTATATCCATATCCCTGCTGTCCAAAACCTCCGAAATTATTGAGGTCCTGTCTTATCTGTGATGCTGTAACTTTCATTCTCACACTTAAATCTTTAGATGAAATCCTCTGAACACCACTTTCTATAAGTTCGCCCAGATATCTGTAATATCTTGGCAATCTTCTTATAACAGCCGATGAAATCTTCTTATTCTCTTCCATAACATTCTCCATTCCTGTGCAATACTGCTACGAAAAGGAGATGGGAAACCTGTAATTACCAGCTTCCCATCAGCCTTCAAAATTAATGTTAATTATATAACTATTTTGCTAAAAAGTAAAGAAATGTACTCTATCCAAGCACTCTCTTAGCAATATCCACAGACTCCTTTGCATCCTTTGAATAGAAATCCGCATGTATTTCCTTAGCATATTCAGGAGTAAGCACTGCTCCTCCTACCATAACCTTACAATCAAGATTGTTCTTATGTATAAGTTCTATTGTCTTTTTCATTGAAACAAGTGTTGTTGTCATAAGTGCTGACAGACCACAAAGCTTCGCACCATTTTCTTTAATCGCATCTACAACAACCTGATATTCAACATCCTTTCCAAGATCAATAACCTCATAACCATAATTCTCAAGAAGTACCTTTACGATATTCTTTCCAATATCGTGGACATCTCCCTTAACCGTCGCAATAACAATCTTTCCCTTGCTTACAGGTGCATTATTGCTCATAATCATATGTTTTCTTATAACCTCAAACGCTCCCTGTGCAACGCCAGCCGCCATTATAAGCTGTGGCAGGAATAATGTTCCCTTCTCGAACTCCTCACCTATCTTATCAAGTGCAGGAATCAAGGCATTATTAACAATGTCCATAGAATCCATACCTGCAAGAAGTTCTTCTGTTATTGCTGCACCTTCATTTTTTAGACCTTTCTCTACTGCATAGAATAAGTCATCACAGGTATAACTGCCCTTCTTATCCTTAAGATTAACACTTCCACCTGCCTGTGCTGTCTGACCACTCTGTACTGCATTTGCCGCTGTATTCATTGGATTAATCTTGCTTATATTAGGCATTGAAGCATAAGCCTTAATATAATCAACAGAATTCTTATCTATATTGGCAAGAAGCTTATATGCCCTTACTGCACCCATCATCTCATATATGTTAGGGTTAATAATCGCAAGATCAAGACCATTCTGCATAGCCATTGTTAAGAAAATGTGATTGACAAGCACTCTGTTAGGAAGTCCAAAAGATATATTCGATACACCAAGCACTGTCCTTAAGCCAAGAGTATGCTTAACCTCATAAAGTGCATTAAGCGTTTCCATTACCCCCTCCTGTTCGGCTGAGGCTGTAAGTGTAAGACAGTCTATATATATATCCTCTTTAGGAATTCCTATAGCTATTGCCCTGTCCATAATCTTTCTTGCTATGGCAACTCTGTCTTCTGCTTTCTTAGGAATACCATCTTTATCAAGAGCAAGGCCAATTACTGCCGCACCATATTTTTTTACTATTGGCAGAATGTTATTAAGAGAGTCTTCTTCTCCATTAACTGAATTGACAATCGGCTTACCATTATATACTCTTAATGCAGCATCAAGAACCTCAGGTATAGTTGAGTCAAGCTGGAGAGGTACATCCACAACCGACTGAAGTGCTTTCACAGTATCAACCATCATCTGTCTTTCATCAATTCCCGGAAGTCCTACATTGACATCAAGAATATCAGCACCCGCACCAGTCTGTTCTAATGCCTGTCCAAGTATATAATCCATATCATTATCTAAGAGTGCCTGCTTAAATACCTTTTTACCTGTTGGGTTAATTCTCTCTCCTACAACTCTTGGCTGGTCAACTATAACTGTGCTTGTAGCTGAGCATACAGCCGATGGCATTTTCACTGGCTCTTTTGCTAAATTGCCTTCTTTATATAACATATCTGATAAGCACTTTATGAATTCAGGAGTTGTTCCACAACAACCACCGAATATTTTAATGCCATACTTTCTTAAATCCTTCATAAATTCAGCAAACTGCTCTGCTGTCACATTATATTCATTAGTAACAGGGTCGGGAAGTCCTGCATTAGGCTTTACTATAACCGGAAGATTAGTCCAGCCTGTAAGTTCCTTAATAACCGGCTCAAGTTCCTTAGGTCCAAGTGAACAGTTGACACCTAAGGCATCAACTCCAAGTCCTGATATTGTAAGTGCAAATGAAGATATCTGACATCCTGTAAATGTACGCATATTTTCTTCAAATGTCATAGTCGTCATTATTGGAAGCTGGCTATTCTCCTTTGCTGCAAGCACTGCCGCTTTCACATCTAACAGATCTGTCATTGTCTCAAATACAACAAGGTCTGCACCTGCCGCTTCACCAGCCTTAACTATCTCAGCATACATCTCATAAGCTTCCTCAAAGCTTAATGTACCTGTTGGCTCTAGAAGCTGTCCTATAGGTCCTACATCAAGTGCTACAAGTGCTTGTGGATTTACATTGGCACACGCCTTCTTTGCATTTTTAATTCCCGCTGTTACAAGCTCATCAACTGAATGCCCACATTCTTCAAGCTTATATCTGTTGCCACCAAATGTATTGGCATATATTATGTCTGCACCTGCCTTAAGATACTGCTCGTGTATGGAAATTAGAAGTTCCGGTTCTGTAATATTAAGCATCTCTGGTGTTTCACCCATCTTCATTCCTGCCGCCTGAAGCATAGTACCCATACCACCATCAAGAATCACATAATCCTTTTGTAAAAGTTCTTTTAATTTATTCATTACAATGTCCTCCTGCTTCCCTGAATCTGCATGTACCTTTAAGGTTACACGACATACAGCCTTTTTTCTTTGAACTGACCTCTCCGGTTGTAAGCCCAATAACTGCTGTTACAGACTTGGTTGGTGTCATCATATCAGTCTTTCCTATATTAAGTCCTATAAGCTTAGGTGCATTTAGTATTTTTAAGAATTCGCCCTGCTGTGACAAAGGCAGATCACCATATCCTATTCCAAACCTGAATGTCTGGTTATACTCTGGAAGTTCCTCTTTAATAACAGCCTCAACCTTATCACATACCTGTTCAATTGCTGCACTTGCCATACTGTCTGATATTACAGCCTTGGCAAGGTCTGAGGCCTGCATCACCCTTAACATCCTGTCTATTCCATCAGAGATTGTCACTGCTATAAGTGCCGCTTTATTACAGCCTTTAAGATGTTCTTTAATTGAGTTTCCTTTTAATGTAACAGAAGTCCCTTCAAGCCTTACGCCCTCATCGACCTGTGTCACATCCACTACCCTATATACATATCTTGGAACTGCCGCTTTTAAGACCTCTGCCTCACATTCATCTATAAGGCTGTTTATTGTCTCATCTGCCCCTATTCCCTTGTATCCTAAGTACCTTAATACTTCTGCCCTGTTTATACTGCTTAATGTCACCTGTTTTTTCATTTATTTATTCTTTCTTGCTTTGTCCTTATGCTTGCCTTTTCCTCTGCCCTTGCCTCTTGACTGGTTAGCCTTCTCAACATTAACACGGCGTCCCTTAATCTGCACGTTATCATTCATTGCCTTAAGAATTTTCTCTGCGTGTATAGCTGGTACATCAACAAATGTATAGTTGTCCATCATATCAATCGCACCGACAAGCTTACCAGGCATACCAGATTCACCTGCAATAGCTCCAAGAATATTAGCTGGCTTTATTTTATCCTTTTTTCCAATATTAATAAAGAGTCTTACCATCCTTGAATCATCTCTATCTGTATCAAAATGGAATTCTTCTACTTCATCTTCTCTGTCAAGGGTATCACCTATAAGCATTTTTAAAAGTGCTGCTGCCATATCCATAGATGTATATTCTTCCTGATTAACGTGTTCTTCAACAAGATTAACCATATCTGTAAGTCCACCCTCTTCGATTGTCTGTCTGATTTTATCAAACATATTATCAAGCTTGGTGTTCTTAACATCATCCAATGATGGAACAGGCTTTGCAAGTATCTTAGTCTTACAGTAACGCTCGATATCCTTTAACTTATACACTTCCTTGCCACTTATAAATGAAAGTGCCATTCCAGATCTTCCTGCACGCCCTGTTCTTCCAATTCTATGAACATAATATTCCTCATCCTGAGGAATGTCATAGTTAAATACCATATCTACATCATCAACATCAATTCCTCTTGCTGCTACATCAGTTGCTATAAGTATGTCTACCTTGCCGCTTCTAAAGTCATCCATTACTCTGTCACGCTGCTGCTGTTTCATATCACCATGTATTCCGTCAGCAAAATAACCTCTGCCCTTAAGCTCTGATATAAGCTCATCAACCTGTCTTTTAGTGTTACAGAACACTACTGAAAGTCTTGGATTGTATATATCAATAAGCCTGCACAATACTTCTGTCTTATTCTTAGGTCTTACCTCATAATAGAACTGTTCTATATTAGATACTGTAAGTTCTTTTCTTACTACCTTTATAATCCTGGCATCTTTCTGGAAGTTTCTTGCAATATCCATAATAGCCTTTGGCATAGTAGCTGAGAACATTACTGTCTGTCTGTCTTCTGGCGTTTCTGTAAGAATTGTTTCCATATCTTCCCTGAATCCCATATCAAGCATTTCATCAGCTTCATCAAGAATAACCATATTAATATTATCAAACTTAACAGTCTTTCTTCTCATATGGTCCATAACTCTTCCAGGAGTTCCAACAATAATCTGTACGCCCGTCTTTAATGACTTTATCTGTCTTACTATCTCCTGTCCTCCATATACTGGAAGAACTTTAATATCACTCATATATTTGGCAAGTTTTCTTATCTCCTCAGCCACCTGTACAGCAAGCTCTCTTGTAGGGCAGAGTACGATTGCCTGAGGCTTTTTTATCTGTGGGTCTATCTTCATAAGCATAGGAATTGTGTATGCTGCTGTCTTACCAGTACCTGTCTGTGCCTGTCCGACAACATCAATACCTTCACATACAGCTGGAATTGCCTGTGTCTGTATAGGTGAAGTTTCCTCAAATCCCATATCCTCAATAGCTCTTAATATTCTTTCATCAATGTTTAACTCGTCAAATTTCATTCATTTCCTCATTTCTTAAATTTAATACACTTATCTTAGTCTAACTTTTTAATAATACATTATAGGAAGAAATAAGTCAAAAAAATTGCAATTTATTCTTAAAGCAAGTATAATTCAACTAATTAATTTAAAGAAAGGAACACTGTTATTATGATTCTTTCCTGTAATAATATAAGTAAATCTTTTGGAACAGATGTTATTATCAAATCCTGTTCTTTTAATATTGAAGACCACGAAAAAGCAGCTATCGTTGGTATCAACGGTGCTGGAAAGTCTACTCTTTTAAAGATTATAACCGGAATTGAACCTGCTGACACAGGACTTGTAACGTTAGCTAAGGACAAGACTTTAGGTTATCTCTCACAGCAGCAAAATCTTAATTCAGACAACACCATTTATGATGAGCTTTTATCTGTAAAGCAATATATCCTTGATATGGAAGCACAGCTAAGAAGTATTGAGAACCAGATGAAATCAGCAGATGATACAGCTCTTGAAACACTTATGAAGAAATATTCAGACCTTAACCACGAGTTTGAATTAAACAACGGTTACGCTTACAAAAGCGAGATAACTGGTGTTCTTAAAGGCCTTGGCTTTGCAGAAGAAGATTTCACACTTAATGTTAATACTTTATCAGGCGGACAAAAGACACGGGTTGCACTTGGCAGGCTTTTATTATCAAAGCCTGATATTATACTTCTTGACGAGCCTACCAACCACCTTGATATGGAGTCTATAAGCTGGCTGGAGAACTATCTGCTTAACTACAGTGGTGCTGTACTTATAGTTGCCCACGACAGATATTTCCTTGACAAGATAGTAAGCAAGATTATCGAGTTAGACAATGGCAATGCAACTGTATTCTCAGGCAACTATACTGATTACGCTTCAAAGAAAGCTATCCTGCGCAATATGCAGCTAAAGGAATACCTTAACCAGCAGCGTGAAATCAAACATCAGGAGGAGGTTATAACAAAGCTTAAGCAGTTCAACCGTGAGAAATCTATTAAAAGAGCTGAAAGCCGTGAAAAAATGCTTAACAAGATGGAATTTGTCGATAAGCCTGAAATTTTAAACGACAAAATGGATATTAAGCTTGAACCTAATGTAATAAGCGGTAATGATGTCCTTACTGTAGACAACCTTACTAAAGGTTTTGACGGCACTGTTCTTTTTGATAACATAAGCTTCCAGATTAAACGTGGTGAGCGTGTAGCACTTATCGGAAGCAACGGAACAGGCAAGACAACAATATTAAAATTAATTAATGGAATTATACCTGCAGATTCAGGTTCAATATATCTTGGAGCTAAAGTAAACATTGGTTATTATGATCAGGAACACCACGTTCTTGACCCTGACAAGACTATTTTTGATGAAATCAGGGATGCTTACCCAGACCTTAATAATACACAGATAAGAAATACCCTTGCAGCATTTTTATTCACCAATGAAGATGTATTCAAGTATATAAAAGACTTAAGCGGTGGCGAGCGCGGACGTGTATCATTAGCCAAACTTATGCTCTCTAATGCCAACTTCCTTATATTAGATGAGCCTACTAACCACCTTGATATCACTTCAAAGGAAATTCTTGAAAATGCACTTAATAGTTACACAGGTACTGTCCTGTTCGTATCACACGACAGATACTTTATTAATTCTACTGCAACAAGAATTATTGAGCTTGCCAATAAAACAGTTGTTAATTATATTGGTAATTATGACTATTATCTTGAAAAAAAGGATATACTAGGAGCAAAACCAATAACCAATAACACTTCTAAATCCAGCAGTTCAGCCATTTCAAAGCTTAACTGGCAGGAAGAAAAGGTAAAGCAGGCACAGCAAAAGAAGATTAAAAACGAAATCAAGCGTACTGAAGAACGTATGGCTTTAATTGAGGCTGAGATTGAGGAACTTGATAATATGTACGCCGACCCTGCCATAAGCAGTGATACTGCCAAACTTATGGAAATACACACCAGGAAGGAAGCTCTTAGCAAAGAGCTTGATGAGCTATATGATAAATGGGGGGAATTAACATTATAATTCCAATACCAAAAACAGCGAAAAATGCCGAAATAAGGCAATTCTTAAGCGTTTTTTATTGACAAAATTACCTATATGGAGTATAAATAACCTATACTTATTATTACTTATTTCATTTAAGGAGGATGTAGTTTATTATGAATAAGACAGAGTTAGTTGCTGCAATCGCAGAGAAGGCTGAACTTTCAAAGAAGGATGCTGAGAAGGCTTTAAAGGCTTTCACAGAAACTGTTGCTGAACAGTTAAAGAATGGTGACAAGATTCAGTTAGTTGGTTTCGGTACTTTCGAAGTTGCTGAAAGAGCTGCTAGAACAGGTCAGAATCCTCAGACAGGTAAGGCTATTGAAATTCCTGCTTCTAAGGCACCTAAGTTTAAGGCTGGTAAGGCTTTAAAGGATACTGTTAACTCAGCTAAATAATTAATATTCGATAGTGGATATTGCGACTGTCACTTAGGTGACAGTCTTTTTTATATGTATTTATAGATACATATAAATATTATCAATGAAATTCAGAAAACGGAGACACACTATGGAAATAGAACGTAAATTCTTAGTTGCACAATTGCCAGATAATCTTGACAATTATAATTGCAGATATATTGAACAGGGTTATCTTTCAACTAAACCTGTAGTCAGGGTAAGACGTGATAATGATGATTATTATCTTACTTACAAAGGCAGTGGTATGATGGCACGTGAAGAATACAATCTTCCACTCACCAAAGACTCGTATGAACATTTGATTAAAAAAGCTGACGGTAATATAATAACCAAAAAGCGTTATGAAATTCCAGATGGTAACGGATACACTATTGAACTTGACATATTTGAAGGAGCATTCAACGGCACTGTTATTGCAGAAGTTGAATTTAACACTATAGAAGAAGCTGACAATTACATTATGCCAGAATTTTTTACAGAAGATGTAACTAATAACCCTGAATATCACAACAGCAATATGAGTAAAAAGAAGTTCGACTAACGTAAACACTCTAAGAAAAGAGGATAACCTAATGAAAAAACTCTCTGATATATTAGATATAAGTCCTGATATTACTCTTGAAACACTTCAAAGAGCAAGAATGGCAGCCTTAACACTTATCAAATGGCTTCTCTGCTCTTTATTTACAGGAAGCTTTATAGGACTTATCGGAGCATTATTTTATAAAGCTTTACAATATGTAACAAGCTTTCGGATCCAACACCCTTACACTTTATTCTTTCTTCCTGCTGCCGGTATAATAATCGTTCTTATGTACCATTTTACGCACGAAGACAAGAATACAGGAACTAATCTTGTAATAACAGCAATCCAGTCCAATGCAGAAGTTCCTGTCCGTGTTGCTCCTCTTATTATAATATCAACACTGCTTACACATCTTTGCGGTGGTTCAGCAGGACGAGAAGGTGCAGCCCTGCAGGTTGGCGGCTCCTTAGGCAATTTTATCGCCAAAATATTACATTTTGACGACAAAGATACAAGAATTATGATTATGTGCGGAATGAGTGCCTGTTTCTCTGCTCTTTTCGGAACTCCTATAGCCGCAGCCATATTTTCTATGGAGGTTATAAGTGTGGGGGTTATGTATTACGCCGCACTTGTTCCCTGTATTATATCCGCACTTATTGCTTCCGGCGTAGCTGGGTTATTCAATATAACACCAACTATGTTTATAATAAGCGAAATATGTGAACTAAGCATATCTACCGGAATAAGATTTATGATAATGTCAGTAATATTTGCCCTCGCAAGCATTGTATTCTGTTATATGCTTCATTCATCAGCCAAAATATATTCTGAATACTTAAGCAACCCATATATCCGTATTATAATAGCTGGTGTGCTTGTTATTATTTTAAGATATATAACCGGTACTACTGATTATCTTGGTGCTGGTGCTCCTATGATTGCGGCAAGCTTTATAACAAGCTGTTCGTGGTATGTCTTTATTTTAAAAATGCTGTTTACAGCCATTACGTTAGGTGGTGGATTTAAAGGCGGTGAGATTGTCCCTACACTTTTTGTCGGTGCAACTCTTGGAAGCTTTTTGGCTCCTGTATTCGGACTTCCAATCGGCTTATGTGCCGCGTGCGGTATGGTAAGCGTATTCTGTGGCGTAACTAACTGCCCACTCACTTCTTTCATATTATCAATTGAAATGTTTGGTGCTGGTTCAATGAAATTCGTAATTATATGCGTAGCAATAAGTTATATGCTCTCTGGCTACTACAGTCTTTATAACAGCCAGAAGATTGTTTACTCTAAATACAAGACAGAATATATTAACAGACATTCACATTAATTATAATAAAAAAGGCAATTCATACAGAATTATCATATCTACCGATTTTTCTGCTAATGAATTGCCTTTTTACTGCTTTTACCGCTTTTACTGCTTTAACTATGCATCATTCTTATATATTTTATTTGTAGAAATTGTCCTCTGGAAGCTTTCCACCAACTGAAGCTGGATTTGCTTCGTAAAGAACATTTAAATATTTGCTTATTTTGTCTTTGGCATCACTGCCTGTTATTATTGTTATGTTGCATTTAGGTATTGCCTGCTTTGCAACTGCGGCTTTTGTTATACCATATTTTTCTACAAGTGTTGAAACCTCATCTACATTTGCATTAACATAATCTGCTGAAAGCTTATATTCCTCAAGGAACTTGTCAACCGCAGCCTTATGGTTATTGTAATATTCTGTATTGACAACTATTACACCTGTTACTACTGTACTTCCGTCCTTTGATACATTTTCCCATTCCTTAGTAACATCAAGAGCTATTCTTGCTTCCTTATTATTCATAAGAACTGTTGTAGCAAATGGCTGTGGAAGCATAGCTACAGTTTCTTCCTTCGCTGATGCCATAATAGCCGCAACCTCGGAAGCCTCTGACTTAAATTCAATGTGTACATCCTTATCAGGGTCAATTCCGTTGGTATTTAAAAGGTATCTTAATGTATATTCAGGTGTAGTTCCTTTACCTGTCGTGTATATTGTACGTCCTTTAAGGTCGCTTACATTAGTTACCTCACCCTTATTATCAAGTATATATAACACGCCAAGTGTATTAATTCCTACAACAGATACCTTGCCATTACTCTTATTATAAAGTGTTGCCGCCGCATTACAAGGCATAGCTGCAATCTGGACATCACCCTTTATAAGGTCTGCTGTAAACGCATCTGCTGCCGCCTCTATCTGAAATGTATAATTATTGGCTGTTTTATTATCCTCATTATCGCTCATAAGCTTAACCATTCCGATAGCTGTAGGTCCTTTAAGTGCAGCTACTTTTATGTCTTCGCTTACATACTCACTTGTACTTTCCTGTGTTGCATTGTCTGACTTATCACTGCTGTTACTGCCACAGGCTGTAAACATTACGCTGACCATTACAAGCATAAGAATAGCAGCTGTCAGTTTCCTCATTCTCTCTCTCATATTGTTTCCTTCCATTCCTTTATAATTATCTGTAATGACATTATTCCGTTAAATGTATTGATATCCGGATAATATATTATAGAAATTCTCATTCCTGCCCTTGGAATATCATCTATATTATTAATTCCAAACTGTACAGCAGGTACATAAGTTCCGTCCTCTGTTTCTAACTGGCATCTAAGAACATTTTTGCTCTTTCCAATAACTGAGGCTGTCTTTACATATAAATTTCTATCTGCAAATACCGGCTTTTCATTTCCCTTTCCGAATGGTTCAAGCAGCTTTAACTGGTTAACCAGCCGGATATTGGCATACGATACAGGCATTGGAACATCAATCCACATTTTAGGAATTAAATCCTCATCTGTAAGTATCGCATTATCATTCAGCATTTTTCTGAATATGTCAATATCAGATATTGCTAATGATAAACCAGCTGCCATTGGATGTCCACCATATTTAGTGAGAACATTTTTACATTTATTAATCTCTTCGTACATATTATAGCCTTCGATTGAACGTCCTGAGCCTTTTGCCCCGTCCTCAGCATTAGTAATAACAAATGTAGGCCTGTAATATCTTTCTTTAATTCTGCCTGCTATTATTCCAGCTATGCTCTCGTGGCAGTCCTTTAAATATATAACAAGCACTCTGTCCTTAAGAAGACCAGTATTCTCTACTAATTCTATTGCCTTCTGCGTCTCCTGCTCTGTCATTGACTTTCTTTCATTGTTAAGGGCTATAAGCTCTTTTGCCATATTATGTGCCTTTTCATTATCCTTGCAAAGCATAAGTTCAATCGCCTGTCTTGCTGTATCAAGACGTCCACTGGCGTTAAGACATGGTCCTATTACAAAGCCTATATGATATGAGCTTATATTATTAATATCAAGCTGGCACTCCTCTATAAGTGCCCTAAGCCCTGTATTTTTTGTATGTGCAATATGATTAAGGCCATATTTAACTACTATTCTGTTCTCGTCAATAAGGTCGACTATATCACCTACAGTGGCTATTGCCATAAATTCAATATAATCTTCAAGCTCTTTCTTATCAAGCCCTAATCTGTCATATAACAGGCTTATAAGCTTATATGCAACGCCTGCTCCACATAACAGCTTAAATGGATAATCACAATCTGCCTGTTTAGGGTTAATAACTGCATCTGCCGGAGGTACATTGTATACCTTTTTATCGTCCTTTATCTCAAATGGAACATCGTGGTGGTCGGTCACTATCATTGTAATTCCATTATCCTTTGCATACCTGACCTGATTATATGCAGCTATTCCATTATCACAGGTAACAATTGTATCAATCCCTTCATTGATTGCATTGTCTATTAAATGCTCATTAATTCCATAACCATCATTTATCCTATGCGGTACAACATAATCCACATCTGCTCCTGCCGCCTTTAAGCCGCAGAATAATATATAAATAGAACATATTCCATCAATATCATAATCTCCGATTATTCTTACAGGCTTATGTTCCTCTATTTTCTTAGTAATAATATCAACAAATTTATCGGCATCTTTCATACTATGAGGATTATGTATATCGTTAAGATTCCCATTAAGATACATATCTATATCTTTACTGCTGCATATATCCCTGTTTCTTATTATACGGGCAAGAACCTGATCTATTCCGTATTCAGAGGCTATCTGCTTAAAATCTGCTTTTTTGGCGTATACCATCCATTTGCTGTTCACGTTTGTTCTCCATTCTTATGGCAATATTGCTTGTATTAAAAATGGTGCATCGTTTGATGATGCACCATTTTACTGCTTTACAAAGCCATTATATTAATTATTTATTATACCTGAGCTCCGTCTTTACCTATGCTTTCTGCTTTTTTTCTTTTATTAACTGCTTCATCAATAACTCCTCTGTTCTTTCCACCAAGCATATACCAGAATGAACTTGTAAGGAATACTGATGAGTAGAAACCTACGATAATACCAACAATAAGTGGAAGTGAGAATTCCTTAACTGATGTTACACCGAGTATGTATAACATAACCAGCATAATAAGAGTTGTTATTGTTGTATTAATATTTCTTGTTAATGTACTTGTTATAGCTGAGTTAACAAGCTCTGTAATATTAGTCTTAGAGTTAGCACTCTTTAACATTTCCCTGATACGGTCAAATATAATGATTGTACCATTAATTGAGTAACCTACTATTGTAAGCATACAGGCAATAAATGTGTTACCTACTGGCACTCTGAATACTGCATAGAATGTAATAACTACTAATACATCCTGTAAAAGAGCCATAACAGCTGCAAGTGCGAATTTGATATCCCTAAATCTTGCAAAGATATATATAAGCATTGCTATTGTAGCAAGAATTACTGAAAGAATAGCATTCTTCTTCATAGTACTGCTGACAGATGAGCTGATTGTGTCTGTCTCAACTATTGAACCATCTTCAATAGGGAACTTAGCTGTTACAGCTTCCTCAACAGCTTCTCTTTGCTCAAGTGAAAGGTCTGTTGTCTTAAATGAAACCTTAGTTGAGTTCTGAACCTTCTGCTGTTGTACTTCTGTTATACCTGCAGCATCCCTGATTACAGGAATAATATCATTCTCTATCTCTGACTGTGAATATTCTTTGTCAAATGTAAAGCTTGTTGTTGAACCGCCAACAAATTCAAGGCTGAAATTAAGTGCTCTGTTACCAAGTGCACTCTGTACTCCCATTGTTATAAAACCAATAACAATAAGAACAATTGAAACCGTAATAGTCCATTTCTTAATTGAAAGAATATCATAAGTTCTTCTATGTGTTGTCTTTCCATACATCGATGGCTTAGTAAGACCAAAGTTATAAAGAAGCTTCATAATAACTTTAGTAATTACAAGTGCTGTAAATATTGAAACTATGTTACCTACTGCAAGAGTTGTTGCAAATCCCTTAACAGGACCAGTACCGAATATATAAAGTACAATAGCTGCAATAAGTGTTGTTACGTTACCATCAACGATAGCTGATGTAGCTTTGTCATAACCTGCAAGAATAGAATTCTCAACACTCTTTCCTGCGGCTATCTCTTCCCTGATACGTGTATAGATAATAACATTGGCATCAACCGCCATACCAATACCAAGTATGATACCGGCAATACCCGGAAGTGTTAATGTAAGATCATATACACTTACAAGGAATAATACTAATGTTGTGTATATAATAAGTGAAAGTGTTGCAACAACACCTGGTACTCTGTATATAGCAATCATAAATACACATAACAATGCAAAACCAATAGCTGCTGCTATAAGACTTGTATGAATTGCATCGTGTCCTAACTGTGCACCTACAATATTAGAGCTTACTTCATTAAGTGTAAGAGGAATAGATCCAATTCTTATGTATGTAGCAAGATTATCTGCCGCATCAAATGTTTCCATACCTGTAATAGAAGCATTACCACCTGTTATAGCCTGATTAACTGTTGGATAACTTACAACCGAACCATCATATACTATGTATATTCTGCTTCCTATATTGTTAGCTGTTGCCTCAGCGAACTTATCTCCACCTTCATCTGTAAATGTAAGCGATACACCATATGGTGTGCTGTCTTTAGATGATGTATCTGTGTAAGCCTGTGCTGTCTTTACGTCAGAACCTGTAAGAAGTGGTGTGTAATCCTCTCCCTGTGACCACGCTGTATAACCTGTGTAATCAAGGAATTCAAGCGAACCTGGTGTTCCTAATTCTGTAAGAATTTCATTAGCATCTGTAACACCTGGAATTTCTACTGTAATTCTGTTCTCGCCTTCTTTGTAGACCTGAGATTCTGTACTTCTTCCCTCGATACGTTTCTCAAGCTTATATATAGTATCTTCTATATCCTGGGAACTTGGGTTATCTTCTTTAATCTCATAAGTAATACTGACACCACCTGCAAGATCAAGACCTAAGTTGATGTCCTTAGCACTGCCATAGCCTTTGCCATTCATTCCGAATATAGCTGTAAGTGAAAGTCCTACAAGCAATACAAGAATAATAATGCTATAGCTTATCTTCTTAGTTAAATTGTACTTCATTTTACTATTAATACTCCCTTCAACATTTCTTTTAATCTTCTGCCATCGCAGCTCTTATCATAATTGCACATTCAATTCTCTTCTTCTGCATCTCACAGCCAACATCATATGCATCATTGATGTTACCGTGGAAGTTGTAAGAATTAGCGGCACACCCACCACTACAGTAGAACTTGGCAAAACAGTTCTTACACTTTTCTTTTGAATATACATTACAACTCTTGAATTCATCTCTTATATCATTACGGGTTATGCCTTCATCGACATTACCCATAAGAAAATCTTCATTACCTACGAACTGATGACATGGATAGAAATCACCCCAAGGAGTAACAGCAAGGTACTCACATCCTGAGCCACAGCCTGATAATCTCTTAGCCACGCAAGGACCGCCGTTAAGATCAATCATAAAGTGGAAGAAATTAAACCCATTGCCTGCTTTCTTTCTCTTAATAATTTCCTTGGCAAGCTTATCATACTGCTCAAATATAATTGGAAGGTCTTCTTCTCTTATCGCATAAGAGTCTGTAGGCTGTGCAACAACCGGCTCTACCGAAATCTGCTCAAAACCTTCGTCTGCTAAGTGAAGAACATCTTCTGAAAAATCAAGATTGTTATGTGTAAATGTACCTCTGACATAATAATTCATCTGGTTACGGCTTTCAGCAACCTTTTTAAACTTAGGCATTATAATGTCATATGAACTTCCGTGGTTATTTCTTGTTGGTCGCATAAGATCATTAATCTCTTTACGTCCATCTATGCTTAATACGATATTGCTCATCTCTTTATTGGCAAAATCAAGTATCTCATCATTAAGAAGTATACCATTAGTTGTAAGTGTAAAACGGAATTTCTTATTGTGCTCTTCTTCAAGGCTTCTTCCATATTCTACAAGCTGCTTTACAACTTCAAAATTCATTGTTGGCTCACCACCAAAGAAGTCAACCTCAAGATTTCTTCTTGAGCCTGAATTAGCAACAAGGAAATCCAATGCCTTCTTACCAACTTCAAAGCTCATAAGAGCTCTTCTTCCGTGATACTCACCTTCTTCTGCAAAACAATATCTGCAGGCAAGGTTACAGTCGTGTGCAATATGAAGGCATAGAGCTTTAACAACTGTAGGTCTGTCCTTAAATGAATCTATATATGGCTCATATATATCTTCTGTGAAAAGCTGTCCTTCTTCTTTTAATTCTTCTATCTCCTGACAGGCTTCCCTGATATCTTCTTCCTTATATTTATCTTTAAGCTTATCTGCTATCTCATCAACACTTGAATTCTCATAAAGTGCGATTATATCATATACTATATCATCAACAACGTGTACAGAACCACTATTTACGTCTAACACGATGTTATATCCATTATTCTTATACTGATGTATCATAATTATCCTCAATTTCTATTGGCTGTATACAGCCATTTATTCTTAATCACAGTTAACTAATATACCTGTAGCTATCAGACATACACTAACTATGAACTGTCTTAACAGAAATAAGAGAGTGTCTAAAATGCTTTAGCACTCTCTTACCCTTCACTAACCAATTAACTAATTATTAGTTATTCTTATTCTCACAGCTCTGGTTACCAACTGTGCAAGATGTCTTACAAGCTGACTGACATGATGTCTGGCATTCGCCACATCCACCGTGCTTCATTGTATCCTTTAATACGCGATTGCTGATTGTCTTAATATGCTTCACAACAATACCTCCTTTTTGTTCATAACTATTAGAAGTATAACATATAGCTATTACATTTTCAACAACTTTATATCAAGCCTAATGCTCTTAAAATAAATATCCAGCCTGTTAATGTTATGCTTGATAATACTGTCGTCAAAACAATTATGCTTGATGATAATACCTCATCATTATCCATACTCTTTGCCATAACATAGCTTGTAACTGTCGTAGGAGATGCAAGCATTATAAGAGCCGCCACAAGCTCCTGATTTCTAAAGCCAAGAAATACTGCAACCGGAATAAACACTGCCGCAAGTCCTATAAGTTTAATAAATGTTGCTATAATAGTAGGCTTTATCTTCTTTAATGCTTTTCTCCCCTCAAAACCTGCACCAATGCATATTAAAGCTATAGGTGTTGCTGTCTGTGCAAGGCTTTCTATAGTCTTATTAATAATTGCAGGATACTTCATATTAAGCATTGATGATATAAAACCAAGAACTATACCTATAATAATTGGATTTTTTAATATATTAACAAATGCTTTTTTTATATTATTACCTCTTCCAGCCTTAACAGCTTCACTGCTGTCTGCCGGATGTGCCTTAAATGTAAGTACAACGACTGCAAATATATTAAATAACGGAACTGCTGCAACAATCATAAGCGGTGCCATTCCTGTATCTGAATACATATTCTGCACAAATGCCATTCCAAGAATTGCTGCACTGCTTCTGCACGAACCCTGCACAAACGCTCCCTTTTGTGTATCGTCTTTCATTAATATCTCAGTTGCTATCCACACTAATGAGAACATAAGTATTGTTACTATACTGCAATACAATACAAACTGCGGGTCAAATTTACCTTTAAAATCAGACTTTGACAAATCCCTGAACAGTAATGCTGGCAATGCCACCTTAAACACATATCTGTTAGCAACATTGGCAAAATGGTCATCAATAAGACCTATCTGTTTAATAAACCACCCTATAATCATCACAAGAAATATAGGAACTGTTGCATTAATACTATATATAAAACTATCCATTACCAATCTCCTATCCACACTATTTTACTTATCAAGCACATACATATGATTAAGAGGTCCACTTCCCTTACCTATGTTAAGTCCAGCCTTAAGTGCACCTGTTATGTATTCCTTCGCCCTTGCAACCGACTCCTTAACACTATACCCCTCTGCTATATTACATGCAATAGCAGATGACAGCGTACAGCCTGTTCCGTGTGTATTAGGATTATCTACTCTTTCTGCCTCAAACCAGCTTGTTCCAATCTCTGTATACAGATAATCATTAGCACAATTAATGGAATGTCCGCCTTTTACAAGAACTGCTGGTCCTTCATCATTAATATTTATCTTTTTATAGATAATTTCTGCCGCTTTTTCCATATCATATCTGTCATTAATAGTTATGCCTGACAGACTTTCAGCTTCTGGAATATTAGGTGTTATAACTGTTGCAAGCGGCATAAGCTTCTTAATAAGCACTTCCTCTGCTTCTTTAGTGATGAGCTTCTTACCACTTGTTGACACCATAACCGGATCTAACACAATATTAACCGCTTTGTATTTTCTTAATTCTTCTGCTATCTCCTCTACTATGTATGGTTCAGACACCATTCCAATCTTTACCGCATCTGGTCTTATATCCTCAAATACTGCATCTATCTGGCTTGCTGTAAAGCCTTTCTTACAATTCATTATTCCATATACGCCCGTTGTATTCTGTGCTGTAAGTGATGTAATAACACTCATTCCATATACACCGTGTGCGGCAAATGTCTTTAAATCCGCCTGTATTCCAGCACCTCCGCTACAATCACTTCCCGCTATTGTCAATACTTTTTTCATAATATCCTTATTTCCTTATTTATCATTTTTTGTATTTTACCAATTAATATTCTGTGTAATATATTATTATTTTCCTATAAATACACTTAACCTTTTATATAAGGCACTGATGCCTTTGCATAAACAGATATTTTTATAATCACAATCTGCATATATATTTTCTTTCTATATCTATATATTGATATACAAAAAGGGAAGCCTGACCAGCTTCCCTCAATAAAATGCAGTCGGCGGGACTTGAACCCGCACCCAAGCAATATGGACTAGATCCTTAGTCTAGCGCGTATGCCAATTCCGCCACGACTGCTTATTTAGTTAATCGCTGTTCCCAACGACTTGATTATATTATCATCTACGTAACACTTTGTCAACTGATTTTTACAATTTTTTCAATTATTTTTCAATTATTATTTATTCGTCTTTAATTTTGTTCTATAACTATCACTTTTTAAAAAATAACATTTAATTAATCTTCAAATTTTTCCTATTTTATTTTAATTTTCTTTAAATTAAGTGTGTCTGCTAACTAGTGCTTCTTTATGCCTTGACAAAATCCCAGCCTTAGAATACAATAATCTAGTTAGCGGAAATGTCGGAATGGCAGACGAGCAAGATTCAGATTCTTGTGTGGGTTACCACGTGTGGGTTCAAGTCCCATTTTCCGCATTAATTAATATTTTTAAAGGTGTGATAAGATTAATTCCTATCACACCTTTTTTACATTTCATATTTACAATTGTAATCCAGACATATAACATAGGTTATTACAATTGTTGCCTAAACCTGTAACTCTAGTTATTACAGTCCATTGTTATTTCTATAATCTGATATTATTTCTAATCAATAACTGCTATCTTAGTTATAACAGGCTGGTTATTCTTAGCAACCGTACCATTGTCATCTGTTGCCTTAACATTGGCACATATCTTATCTACAATATCCATACCATCTGTTACATAACCAAAACAGGCATAATTACCATCAAGGTATGTACTGTCTTTATGAACTATAAAGAACTGTGAACTTGCACTGTCATTATTGCTTGAACGTGCCATTGAGATTGCTCCTCTTGTATGCGAGAGATTATTCTCAATTCCATTATTGCTGAACTCGCCCTTTATCTTATTATCCGAGCCACCTGTTCCATTGCCAAGTGGATCACCACCCTGTATCATAAAACCTTTGATTATTCTATGAAATGTAAGTCCATCATAAAATCCATCATTAGCAAGATTAATAAAATTAGTCACTGTAATAGGTGCCACGTCAGCATCTAATTCCACATTAATATCACCATAATCCTGCACTGTAATTGTAACGTGATGTTTTCCTGATAAAAGATTATCCTCTTCTTTAGTCTGTGTCTGGCTGTCAGCAGCTTTTCCACAGGCCATTAAAGACACTGATAACATCATTGCAATTAATATACTTAGTATCTTCTTCAATTCTTTCTCCATTCCAGTCCAAGAAATTCTGCTTTCTTAATACTGCATAAATTCATTAATATCTCTTAACACATCTTCAATCTCACTCTCGCCGCCATTAACTGTCAGCTGGAGTGGTCTGCTTATATCAAGGCTGAATAATCCAACAAGAGACTTACCATCAACACAGCTATTGCCACATTCGACATCGAATCCACACGAATATCTGCTTATTTTGCTCACAAATCTTTGAACTTTCTCAACTGAATCAAGTAAAATTGTTACTGTCAACATATACTAATAATCCTCCTGTAAATTATCCTACAATTCTTCAAATGTAATTAATCAACCCACAACACCAACAACTATACTACTTTTCATAAATAATTACAACCAGTTTAATATATCTGTCACTGCAATTATCTGACTTTTTATAATATTCCAGCCGTTACTTTTTATGCCATGCCAGTTGTTACTGCATAATGTGCATCTTTAATAATTACTGCCCGATGTAGCCCTCTATTGTATTCCACAGTTCATCAAGCCCCTGCTTTGTCTGTGAAGAAAATGGTATGAGTATATCATCTTCTTTAAGACCAAGACCTGCTCTTACAGCTTTAACGTGCTTTGCTATCTGGCTTCTCTTTAATTTATCAAGCTTTGTTGCAATTATAACCGGTCTGAAGCCGTTATCAACAATCCAGTTATACATCATCTTATCATTCTCTGATGGGTCGTGTCTTATGTCAACTAATAAGAACACCTGCTTTAGATTAGCAGACTGTCTTAAATATTTCTCTATCATCTTACCCCATTTTGCCTTTACCGCGGGACTGGCATTGGCATAGCCATATCCCGGAAGGTCAACAAGATACATCGCATCATTAATATTATAGAAATTAATAGTCTGTGTCTTACCAGGCTGTGACGATGTTCTTGCATATGATTTTCTATTCATAAGAGCATTAATCAAAGATGACTTACCAACATTTGATTTGCCCGCAAATGCTACCTCTGGAAACTCTGTATCTGGTATAGCACTTGTCACACCTATTACTATATCAAGATTAACCTTTTTAATTACCATATTTATCCTCATTTCTATGCTCTATAATACAAGTGCATTATTAAGAACCTCTGACATATCCTTTACATATACAAGTTCTAAGCCGTCAGTTATCTCTGCATCTAACTCTTCTACATCAGATACATTTTCTTCTGGCACAAGCACTTTCTTCATACCAGCAAGCTTGGCCGCAAGAAGCTTTTCCTTAAGCCCGCCTATTGCAAGTACCCTTCCTCTAAGAGTCACCTCGCCTGTCATCGCGACATCTGGTCTTACCGGTATACCTGTAACTGCCGACAACATAGCCGTTGTCATTGTCACTCCTGCTGATGGACCATCTTTAGGAACCGCTCCTTCTGGTATATGAAGATGAAGCATATGTTCATCAAAATACTTCATATCAATTTTATATTTTCCACTCTCAGTAATAGCTCTCACATAAGAATACGCAATCATAGCAGACTCTTTCATAACATCTCCCATATTGCCTGTAAGCCTCAAATCATCACTTCCCGGCATTGTATTAACTTCTATTTCAAGAGTTTCACCACCAACGCTTGTCCATGCAAGTCCTCTTACAATTCCTACCTGTGGCTTCTTGTAAGCTTTGTCAGTCTTATATTTAACATTGCCAAGATAATCACTCAAATTCTTGTCCGTTATTCTTATGCACACCTTAACCTCTTTGTTTCTTATGCCATCAGTATTAAAAACTCCCGCCTCATACAGCTTGGTTACTGCTTTTCTGCATATTTTGGCAATCTGTCTTTCAAGCTCCCTGACACCCGACTCTTTAGTATAATCAAGAATTATATGCTTTAATGCTGCGTCTGATATCTTTAAAAGTGATGTAACAAGCCCGTTCTTACGAAGCTGCTTGCCAACAAGGTGTTCCTTTGCTATATGAAGCTTCTCATTAACACTATAGCCAGATACTTCTATAATCTCCATTCTGTCAAGCAACGGTCTGCTGAGTGTTGATAAATCATTAGCTGTAGCTATAAATAATACCTTCGATAAATCTACAGGCATTTCTATATAATGATCCGTAAAATGTGAATTCTGCTCGCTGTCTAACACTTCCAGAAGAGCCGAGGCTGTATCTGATTTATAATCATTGCTCACCTTATCAATCTCATCAAGAAGCATTAATGGATTGGCTGTTCCTGCCTTCTTTAAGCCCTCTATTATTCTTCCCGGCATTGCACCGACATATGTCTTTCTATGTCCTCTTATCTCTGCTTCATCTCTTACTCCACCAAGACATATCCTTACATATTCTTTATTAAGGGCAGCCGCCACTGAACGTGCTATTGAAGTCTTTCCTGTTCCCGGAGGTCCTACAAGACACAATATCGGAGCTTCTGTATTAGAAATTATATTTCTTACAGCAAGTGCCTCTATTATTCTGTCTTTAATATCTTTCATTCCATAATGGTCATTATCAAGCACTTTTCTTGCATTAATAATATCATTGTTATCCTCTGACATATTATTCCAAGGAAGCTCAAGACAATTCTCAATATATGTTCTTTCAACATTGACCTCTGATGAACCCTTAGATAAGTTCTTAAGCCTTTTTACCTCCTTATGAAGCTTATCCTTCACTTCATCAGAAGCATTAAGCTTATCTATCTTTTCTTCTAATTCATTAGTTTCAGAATATTCATCCTGTCCAAGTTCCTTATTAAGAATTTCAAGCTGTTCTTTTAATATATATTCTCTTTGGTTATCGTCTACTTTAGCCCTGACTTTACCAGATATTTCTTCTTTAATTCTATATGCTCCTGTCAGCTCTATAAGTATCCTTGCAATATATTCATACATATCAAGTATATTATTCATCTCAAGGAACTTCTGACGGTCAGTATATTCCATAGGAAAATCACAGATTACACTACTCATAAGTTCTCTGGCATTGTCAATCGCGAGCCAGTGATTAAGCATCTCCTTATTACATCTTGGATTAGCAGCCGCATATTGTCTTAATAATTCATTCATTCCAATGACAATAGCTTTATCTGATACTTTATCCGTTTCTTCTATAAATGTACTGCACTCCTGTACATCTGCATATATGTAATCACCCTCAGTATTAATATCTGCAACTACAGCTTTCTTAAGTCCCTCAACCTGCACTCTTACAAGCTTGTTAGGCATTCTTATAACCTGCTTAATGGAAGCTATAGTTCCTGTCATATATAAATCTTTAGCTGTAGGGCTTTTAACTGCTGAGTCGGTCTGTGTCAACAGCAGCACCTTCTCATCATTTTCCATAGCAGCTTCTACTGCTTTAATTGATATTTTTCTGCTTATATCAAAATGTATGACCATGTCGGGTAACACGGTCATACTTCTTAACGCAATTACTGGTATTGTAATCATATTCATATTTATTGTGCTTTCTTAACTTCATCAGTTCTATACTCTATAACAGGCTTTCCTGTTCCCATAACTGCATCCTTAGTTATTGTACATCTTGCTATCGTTTCATCAGATGGCACTTCATACATAACTTCGTTCATAACAGCTTCTAATATAGAACGTAATCCTCTTGCTCCAGTCTTTCTTTCAAAACTCTTATGTGCAATAGCCTTAACTGCATCATCATCGAATTCCAGATCCACTTCATCAAGGCTTAATAATGCCTTATACTGCTTAAGTATAGCATTCTTAGGTTCTCTAAGAATTCTTACAAGTGACTCCTCATCTAATGAATCAAGTGCAACAACAACAGGTACTCTTCCTACAAATTCAGGAATAAGACCGAATTTAATAAGATCCTGTGGAAGTGCCTTATGGAACATCTCTCCAACATCTTCTGTCGCTGTCTTATCTTTAATCTGTGAATTAAATCCGATTGTACTCTGATCCATTCTTGCTTCGATAATCTTCTCAAGTCCGTCAAACGCACCACCACATATAAAGAGAATGTTAGTTGTGTCAATTGGAATAAGCTCCTGCTGTGGGTGCTTTCTTCCTCCCTGTGGTGGAACAGAAGCAACAGTTCCCTCTAATATCTTAAGAAGTGCCTGCTGCACACCCTCGCCAGATACATCTCTGGTTATAGATACATTTTCTGACTTCTTAGTTATCTTATCTATCTCATCAATATAGATAATTCCATATTGTGCCTTTTCAACATCATAATCAGCCGCCTGAATAAGCTTTAATAAAATGTTCTCTACGTCCTCACCTACATAACCTGCTTCTGTAAGTGTTGTAGCATCTGCAATTGCAAATGGTACATTAAGAAGCCTTGCAAGATTCTGGGCAAGAAATGTCTTACCTGAACCTGTAGGTCCTAACATAAGAATATTACTCTTCTGAAGCTCAACATCGACATCTTTAGCTGATAATATTCTCTTGTAATGATTGTATACAGCAACTGATAATACCTTTTTGGCCTCATCCTGTCCAATCACATAATCATCAAGAAATTCTTTGATTTCTTTAGGTTTTAAAAGGTTGATATTCATACCCTCAACATCTTCCTGAACATCTTCCTCATTTTCAAATTCTTCGTCAAGAATGTCAGCACATATTCCTACACACTCATCACATATATATGCCCCATTAGGACCAGCTATAAGCTTCTTAACCTGATCCTGTGTTTTATTACAGAATGAGCATCTTAACTTTTCATCTACATTTCTGCCTGCCATACTTCCTCCACAATTACTATAACAGCTTTATACACCTGATTAACAAATGTACCCACTGTATTATTGTCTTAAAAAACGGGACTGTGCGAAAAGCTACAGTCCCGTTAAGCAACTATCTCTTTTCAACAACACTATCAATCAAACCATATGCAACAGCTTCCTGTGCAGTCATATAATTATCACGTTCTGTATCTCGAGAGATTTCTTCTACTGATTTACCTGTATTAGCTGCAAGTATTTCATTCAATTTGTTTCTTGTCTTTAAAATGTTCTCTGCAACTATTCTGATCTCTGTTTCCTGTCCTCTTGCACCACCTGATGGCTGATGAATCATAATCTCAGCATTAGGAAGAGCAAGTCTTTTACCTTTAGTTCCGCCTGAAAGAAGAAATGCTCCCATACTAGCTGCCATACCAATGCAGATTGTAGACACATCGCACTTAATGTACTGCATAGTATCATATATTGCAAAACCTGCAGACACAGAACCACCTGGGCTGTTAATATAAAAATGTATATCCTTGCTTGGATCTTCTGCTTCAAGGAATAACATCTGCGCAACCACAAGATTTGCAGACACATCTGTAACCTCTTCACCTAAAAAAATAATTCTGTCTTTTAACAAACGTGAATAAATATCATAAGATCTTTCTCCACGGCTGTTCTGTTCAATGACATAAGGTACAAAACTCATCTTAATCCTCATTTCTGCGCACAGATTATATAACATATTGCGCATATAAACCTGTGTCAAGTGCGCACTGACACAAATTCTGCATACAGACAGGCACCAGCTGCTTATATAACAGGGCATACAGGCAGCCTGCACTTAAATCCGTCTATATTGCTTTCGTATATTAAGTATTAATTACTTCTCTACTACTGAGTTAACGATAACATCAACAGCCTTCTGGATTGCGATATCTTCCTTAATCTGCTTTTCTTCGTATTCACCCATAAATTCTTTAACTTTTTCGATTTCCATCTTGTACTGCTCAGCCATCTTGTTAAGCTCATCCTGGAATTCTTCTTCTGAAGCTGTAAGACCTTCTGCCTTAACAACTGCTTCAAGAACAAGTCTTGACTGAATTCTCTTAACTGCTTCTGGCTTCATATCTTCGATAATCTTCTCAGCAGTTACACCTGTATACTGGAAGTACTGTTCTACTGATAATCCCTGCATCTGTAATCTCTGAGCGAAGTCTTCTAACATTCTGTTAACCTGTGTGTTAACCATAGCTTCTGGAATATCCATCTTAGAAGATTCGATAATCTTAGCGATTGCTTCGTCTTCCTTCTTAGCCTTAGCTTCGTTAGCCTTACGTTCTGCTATTGTCTTCTTTAAATCATCCTTGTATTCTGCAAGTGTATCAAAGTCAGATACGTCCTGAGCGAAATCATCATCAAGTTCTGGAAGAACCTTTTCCTTAATCTCGTTAACCTTTACCTTGAACATAGCTGGCTTACCCTTTAATTCTTCAGCGTGGTATTCTTCTGGGAATGTTACGTTGATTTCTTTCTCATCACCAATGTTCATACCTATAATCTGCTCTTCGAAATTATCAATGAATGAATGTGAACCGATTGTAAGTGGATAGTTCTCACCCTTACCGCCTTCAAATGCTACACCATCAACAAATCCTTCAAAGTCAATTGTTGTCATATCGCCATCTTTAACAGCTCTGTCTTCAACAGTAACAACTCTTGAATTCTTATCCTGAACCTTCTTTAATTCTTCTTCAACATCAGCATCTGTAACTTCTGTATCACACTTCTCTACTTCTACACCCTTGTACTGTCCAAGTTCTACTTCTGGCTTAACAGCTACAACAGCTTCAAATATGAAAGGCTTTCCAGCTTCAATCTGAACTACATTAATCTTAGGCTGTGAAACTATCTCTAATTCGCTTTCATCTGCTGCCTTAGCATAAGCATCAGGAATAATTGCATTAGCTGCATCTTCGTAGAAGATTTCTGTTCCGTAAAGCTTTTCTACCATCTTTCTTGGAGCCTTGCCTTTTCTGAAACCAGGAACACTAATCTTATTCTTATTCTTATTAAAAGCTGTATTAAGACCTGCTTCGAATTCTTCAGCTGTAGCCTCGATTACAAGCTTGACCATATTCTTTTCTTCCATATTCTCAACTTTAAAACTCATTGTTAATAATTCCTCCTTAAATATATATATGAAGTCTCTTTTCTATTCGTACAATGTACATACTAATGAATTGTATCACATCAGGTATTAATTTGCCAATATATTTTTTATAATTTATATTTATTTATGTTTATTTTAATATTTCGTCCCTGGCATCAGCTTCTTCCTTTGCATTATTATCATCATAATCATTCTTACAGAAGAAGAACTTTCTTGTAGCAAATAACACACATATAGATAATACACCTAATGCTGTGTTAAGTGCCGAATCATGATGTGTAACCATCTCCCTTGCTATTGCAAACATAAGCACTTCAACAACTGTTGCCGGCGTATGCTGTGATAACATCTTAATAAGCTCAACTCCAACCGCCAGCGTCATTATATCTGCAACAAAAGTTTCAAAGAATTTCACTGGTGCACTATCAAACATTCCACCAAGATCAAACACAAACCTCACACACATAACTGCAACGACAACCACAAGAATTGCCGATATTATCCATTCAAGTATATTGCATACTTTTCTAAATATTCCATTTACTTTGTTCTTCATATATCTCTGACCTTTCTATTTATTTATGCATATTCCATTACTGGTATCCAAACCCGCAGTTTAGTCCAGTAACCTGAACAACACTCATCCCTGCAATATATAAATTTTAATTATATATCGAATTACAGGCTTTAATTTAAACAATATTAAGTATACGAAAAAATCCCACATATAGCAATACAACTTCACTTCAAAAAGCCCACAAAGACCATTCGCTAGTCTTTGCGGGCTTCTTACCTGTTTTAATAGTTTTATAAAATGTAATCTTTACTTACAGACTAAGAATTACAGATTAGTATATCCCATAAGATACTTATCAACTTCCCTAGCACAGTCCCTGCCCTGTCTTATAGCCTTTACGACAAGTGACTGGCCTGTATGGCAGTCACCGGCAGCGAATACTCCTGCTACATTAGTAGCGAACTTGTCTACATCTGTCTTTATGTTAGTTCTCTCATTAACCTCAACACCAAATGCATCTGTAAGATACTTCTGTGTTCCAAGGAAACCAGCAGCTATAAGAACAAGCTCACAAGGAAGTTCTTTTTCTGTTCCCTCAACCGGAACCATCATTCTTCTTCCTGTCTTCTCATCAACCCTAGATTCAAGCTGGACAGTTACAACCTTTTCAAGATTGCCCTTCTTATCCTTCTTAAATTCCTTAACTGTTGTTGTATATATTCTTGGGTCGTGTCCAAATACTGCTATAGCTTCTTCCTGACCATAATCAGTCTTGCAGACTAAAGGCCACTGTGGCCAAGGATTAGTATCTCTTCTTACATCTGGTGCTTTTGGCATCATTTCAAGCTGTGTTACCGACTTACAGCCGTGTCTTATACAAGTTCCGACACAGTCATTACCTGTATCACCACCACCAATTACAATAACATTCTTGTCTTTGGCATTGATATATTTGCCATCTGTAAGATCTGAGTCAAGAAGGCTCTTAGTTGTAGCTGTGAGGAAATCTACTGCAAAATGTATTCCATTGGCATCTCTTCCAGGTGCATTGATATCTCTAGGATTAGAAGCACCTACAGCAAGCACAACAGCATCATAATCTTCCATTATCTTCTTAGCTTTAATATTCTGTCCAATATTAGCTTCTGTTATGAATTCAATTCCTTCTTCCTTCATAACATCTATCTTTCTATCAATTATATGCTTTTCAAGCTTCATATTAGGTATTCCGTATCTTAAAAGACCGCCTACCCTGTCAGCTCTTTCATATACTGTCACAAGATGACCTCTCTGGTTTAACTGGTCTGCTACTGCAAGTCCTGAAGGGCCTGAACCTATTACAGCAATTCTCTTTCCTGTTCTTGCCTTAGGTGGCTTAGGACCAGCAAGTCCATTGGCATATGCATGCTCAATTATAGCCATCTCATTTTCCTTAGTACATACTGGATCACCATTAAGTCCGCAGGTACAAGCCTTCTCGCAAAGTGCAGGACATACACGGCTTGTAAATTCAGGAAAATTGCTTGTCTTATGTAATCTGTTATAAGCCTGCTCCCAGTTGCCCGTGTATACAAGGTCATTCCATTCAGGAATAAGGTTGTTAAGAGGACAGCCACTTGTCATTCCTTTTATATTCATACCTGACTGGCAGAATGGCACGCCACAATCCATACAGCGGGCACTCTGGCATCTCTGCTCAGCTTCTGAAAGTGGTGTATGAAATTCATTAAAATTCTTTATTCTTTCTTTTGGTGAAACTGCTTTAGCTTCCACACGTTCATATTCTAAAAATCCAGTTGGTTTTCCCATGATTATCTCCTTTCAAATACACATTTTCACAAATATGTACCAGCAGACTTATAATCTGCTAATACATATCTGTTATTGTACATTTCTATCTTACTTAGTTGCTGCATAAAATGCTTCAATCTGAGCCTGTTCACTGCTAAGACCTTTTTCTTCCATCTGAACAATCATATTAAGCATCTTCTTATAATCATGTGGCATAATCTTCTTAAACTTAGGAAGATATTCGCCAAAGTTGTCTAACACTTCTTTACCCTTCTTAGAATTAGTATAAGCAACGTGTTCTGTAATCATCTGCTTAAGTTCAAGTACATCATACTTGTTAGTTACAGGTTCAAGTGATACAAGCTGCTTGTTGACTCTCTTATAAAGTGTTGTGTCATCATCAAGAACATATGCAACACCGCCGCTCATACCTGCAGCGAAGTTCTTACCAGTTCTACCAAGTACAACAACCCTTCCGCCTGTCATATATTCACAGCCATGGTCGCCAGTACCTTCAACAACTGCTGTTGCACCAGAGTTACGTACACAGAATCTCTCACCTGCTACACCATTGATAAATGCCTTGCCACTTGTTGCTCCATAGAGTGCTACGTTACCGATGATGATATTCTCATCTTCCTTATAAGATACACCTGTTGGTGGATATACAATAAGCTTACCACCTGAAAGACCTTTTCCGAAGTAATCGTTGCTGTCACCGACAAGTTCAAGTGTAAGTCCCTTAGGGATAAATGCACCGAAGCTCTGTCCGCCAGCACCTGTACATTTAACTGTATAAGTATCTTCTGCAAGGCTCTCACCAAATCTTCTTGTTATCTCTGCACCAAGAAGTGTTCCTAATGCTCTATCTGTATTAGTTACATCAACCTCAACACTTCTCTTCTGCTTCTTATCCATAGCATCCGAAAGCTTCTTAATAAGAATCTTCTCATCTACTGTCTTCTCAAGTTCAAAGTCATATACATTCTTCTTATCATACTTAATTGAAGAAGCTTCCTTAACATAAGGATTGTTAAGTATATTAGAAAGGTCAACCTTTGAAGCTCTTCCGCTTCCCTCTACATCTTCTCTTGCTTCAAGGAAATCTGTTCTTCCTACAAGTTCATCAACAGTCTTAACACCAAGCTTTGCCATATATTCACGAAGCTCCTGTGCGATAAATCTCATAAAGTTGACAACATATTCAGGCTTGCCTGCAAATCTCTTTCTAAGCTCAGGATTCTGTGTAGCAATACCAACTGGACAAGTATCAAGGTTACATACTCTCATCATTACACAGCCCATTGTTACAAGTGGAGCTGTTGCAAAACCGAATTCTTCTGCACCAAGCATAGCTGCTATTGCAACATCACGTCCGCTCATAAGCTTACCATCTGTCTCGATTATAACCTTATTACGAAGTCCGTTCATTGTAAGTGTCTGATGAGCTTCTGCAAGTCCTAATTCCCATGGAAGTCCTGCATTATGTATAGAACTTCTTGGAGCTGCACCAGTACCTCCATCATAACCTGATATAAGGATAACCTGTGCACCTGCCTTGGCAACACCAGAAGCTATAGTACCAACACCTGCTTCTGATACAAGCTTAACTGATATTCTTGCATTCTTGTTGGCATTCTTTAAATCATATATAAGCTGTGCTAAATCTTCGATAGAATAAATGTCGTGATGAGGTGGTGGTGATATAAGTGATACACCTGGTGTTGAAAGACGTGTCTTTGCAATCCAAGGATATACCTTCTTTCCTGGAAGATGTCCACCTTCACCTGGCTTAGCACCCTGTGCCATCTTAATCTGGATTTCCTTAGCACTTACAAGATACTTGCTTGTAACACCAAAACGTCCTGAAGCTACCTGCTTGATAGCTGAACATCTGTTAAGTCCGTCAGCACCTACTGTAAGCCTGTCTTCATCTTCTCCACCTTCACCTGAGTTAGACTTGCCGTGAAGCATATTCATAGCAATAGCCATAGTCTCGTGTGCTTCCTTAGAGATGGAACCGTATGACATGGCACCGGTCTTAAATCTCTTAACGATAGAATCAACACTCTCTACCTGATCTATATTTATTCCCTTCTTAGGGAACTTGATATCCATAAGTCCTCTTAAGTTCTTAACGCCCTCTTCTTTATTAACAAGAGCTGTATATTCCTTAAATGTATTATAATCACCTGTACGTGCTGCAAGCTGTAAAAGATGTATTGTCTGTGGATTGTAAAGATGTTCTTCTTTTCCACTTCTCATCTTATGAGCGCCCTCACTGTCAAGAGTTGTATCTGTTGAAAGTCCAAGTGGATCAAATGCCTTAGAATGAAGTGTTTCCACATCTTCCTGAATATCCTTAAGTCCGATTCCTTCAATTCTTGATACAGTACCAGTGAAGTACTTATTAATTACATCTGAGTTAATACCAATTGCCTCAAATATCTTAGCACCCTGATATGACTGGATTGTTGAAATACCCATTTTAGCTGCAATCTTAACAATACCACTTATAATAGCATTGTTGTAGTCATCAACTGCTGCATAGTAATCCTTGTCAAGCATATTAAGGTCGATAAGCTCCTGTATGCTCTCCTGTGCAAGATATGGGTTGATAGCTGATGCACCATATCCTAAAAGTGTTGCAAAATGATGTACATCTCTTGGCTCACCACTTTCAAGTATAACTGCCATACTTGTTCTCTTCTTAGTCTGTACAAGGTAATGCTGTACAGCACCTACTGCAAGAAGTGATGGAATTGCAACGTGATTCTCATCAACACCCCTGTCTGAAAGGATAATGATGTTAGCACCTTCTCTGTGTGCCCTGTCAACCTCTACGAATATATGGTCAATAGCCTTTTCAATTGATGTATTCTTATAATATGTAATAGGAATTGTCTCTACCTTAAAGCCTTCAACTTTCATATTCTTAATCTTTAAAAGATCTGTATTAGTAAGAATAGGATTGTTAATCTTTAAGTTCTTACAGTTCTCTGGCTTTTCCTCAAGCACATTTCCATCTTTACCAAGATATACAGTAGTTGAAGTTACAATCTTTTCTCTTATCGAATCAATAGGTGGATTAGTAACCTGTGCAAATAACTGCTTAAAATAGTTAAATAAAGGCTGGTGTCTGTTAGAAAGCACCGCAAGTGGTGTATCTATACCCATAGCTCCAATTGACTCTGCTCCATTAAGTGCCATTGGAAGTATTGATGTTCTGAAATCTTCATATGTATAACCGAAAGCTTTCTGTAATCTCGCTCTTTCTTCCTTAGTATGTGTTGGAACTTTCTTGTTCGGAATCTTTAAATCACAAAGATTTATAAGATTGTTATCAAGCCATTCACCATAAGGCTGCTTAGTTGCATACTGCTCTTTAAGCTTGTCATCATCAATAAGCTCTCCCTTAACTGTATCTACAAGAAGCATTTTTCCTGGATGAAGTCTGTCCTTAACTTTAATTCTACTCTCATCTATTGGAAGTGCACCTACTTCTGATGAAAGAATAAGATAACCATCATTAGTAATATAGTATCTTGAAGGACGAAGACCATTTCTATCAAGAACTGCTCCCATAATATCTCCATCTGAGAAGAGGATTGAAGCAGGTCCGTCCCAAGGCTCCATCATTGTTGCATAATACTGGTAGAAGTCTTTCTTCTCCTGCTCCATAGCTTTATTATTGCTCCAAGGCTCTGGAATTGTAATCATAACAGCAAGTGGAAGTGGCATACCATTCATTACAAAGAATTCAAGAGTATTATCTAACATAGCTGAATCTGAACCGTTAGTATTAACAACTGGTGTTATCTTAGACATTTCATCTTCAAGATATGGAGAAACCATAGTTTCTTCTCTTGATAACATTCTATCTGCGTTACCTTTGATTGTATTAATCTCACCATTATGAACAATAAATCTATTAGGATGAGCACGTTCCCAGCTTGGGTTAGTGTTAGTTGAAAATCTTGAATGAACAAGTGCAATAGCTGACTCATAATCTTCATCTACAAGATCCTTAAAGAATGTTCTTAACTGTCCAACAAGGAACATACCCTTGTATACAATAGTTCTGCTTGAAAGCGAACAGACATATGTATCTTCTGCTGTCTGCTCGAATACACGTCTTGCAACATAAAGCTTTCTATCAAAGTCAATTCCCTTATTAACATCCTTAGGTTTCTTTACAAAGCCCTGCATAATGTATGGCATACAGTCAACTGCCTTTTTACCAAGTACATTAGGAAATGTTGGAACTTCTCTCCAGCCTAAGAACTCAAGACCTTCTTTTTCAACGATAATTTCAAACATCTTCTTAGCACGGTTTCTTGCAAGTTCGTCCTGTGGGAAAAAGAACATACCTATGCCATACTCTCTTTCCTCACCAATTTTAATTCCAAGAGGCTTAACTGCTTTCTTAAAGAATTTATGTGATATTTGAAGAAGGATACCTACACCATCACCAGTCTTTCCTTCTGCATCTTTACCTGCTCTGTGTTCGAGGTTCTCAACGATGCTTAATGCATCTGATACTGTCTGATGTGTCTTTACTCCCTTGATGCTTACAACTGCACCGATACCACAGTTGTCGTGTTCAAACTGTGGGCTGTAAAGTCCAGGCTGATTATTTTGATTTTCCATAGTCTGCTCATCCTTTCATATATAATCTGTAACACAAGTCTTATCGTGTGATTTGTATGTTTCACTAATCGTATGATTTAACCCACCAATGTGGTAGACTTGTTTTTCTTGTGCTTAATATACTCCTATTTTTTTATCTTGTAAACTTTTTATTTTGTTAAATTGTCAGATTATTTAATTATTTATTTTTTGATATATTATTGTCTGACTATTTCATCAAATGAGCACTCAAAATATATTGTATGCAAACATATTAATACATTTTATATATCAAGTCATCTTTCTATCAGCCCATATTCCAACATCACTTTATCATAAAATTTAAAATTGTGTCTAAATTGTTTATCTTTTAAGTTCCATTTTCTGCCATTAAAACTAAAGTTGTAAAAAAATAAAGTGATAAAAGCCATATACCCTTGCTGATAGCTTTTATCACTTTAATTATTTAATATTTCGACATATTTTTTACAAACAATTATTAATTTAATTAACTTTATCAATCCGCTTATTAATTTAATAAATCTTTTTCTTCTTTTTTCCTTCTTTTCTTAACTATAAAATCCACTGCTTTCTGGCAGACTTTTAAGTTGACATTATTATGTATGCCTCCAAATTCCCCGTCAAGTGTCCATTTAACTTCTTCTCTTGACTCAAATGTTATATCCCTGGTCTTGAATGTATATACCATATCACAGTCATCTATCTTCTGTGTTATAAAAGCATTAACTATTGTCTGGAAATCCATAGGATTCTTAATTTCCCTTATAAGGGTAACTTCAAACATTCCGTCCTGATAATCAACTTCTTCTGCTATAAGGCCTTTCATTCCGCCTATTGAACTTGCGTTGCTAACCATTCCATATATAAATGAATCTTCCACATTAAGTTCATCGCTCTTAATCTTCATTCTGCAGGCCTTAAGATTAGATAATCTCTTAACACCTTCAATAACATACGCCTGATGACCTAACATATTCTTAAGATCCTGTGGTGTTTCGTAGGCAACATCTGTAAATGCACCAAAAGCTGCCACATAATTAAAATATTTATGGTCATTGGCAATTCCTATATCGCATGGAAAGCTTTCACCATTGATTATATTGCATGCAGCCCTGATCTTATCTGACGGTATTCCAAGACTCCTGGCAAAATCATTAGTAGAACCACTTGGAATATAACCTATCGGTGGTTTAACTGTACTATATCCTGCTACAGCACTGACAATCTCATTAAGAGTACCATCGCCGCCACCGCATACAATAACATCATATCGTCCTTCATCAGCTTTAACTCTCTCAAATCCATCCAGTGCTGCTTTCGTAGGATACACAGTAACCTCATAGTCCGCATTGGAGAATATCTGAATAATCTTTAACAAAGAATTCTTAATCTGAGCCTTACCAGAATTAGGATTGAATACAAAAAGCATCTTTTTCATAATAATCTCCATTCTTATCTAACCGCTTAAATTATATATAATTATATTATTAATAATAATTTACTATTATTATATTTATAATTATTTCATCTTAAATTATTCTCTTATCTGTCCCATTTATCGCAAAGTGAATTAATCTGATCTGTAAACTTCGCAAGATCCTTATTAGCACCGCCCTCATTGTGTGCAATAACACTCATAAGTCTCTTACCAGCCGCAACAAGCCTGTCAAATACACTCTTATTACGCTTATTAACCGTTGTTCTTCTGCTCTTCTTCTCCTTATTGCCCTCAGTAATCATCTGTCCTGTAATCAGATCAAATGAAGCGCCGGTATATGGAGCATATGCATCGAAACCATATTCTTCTTTAAGACATTGTGTAAATTCTTCACATACACTGTCCTCACCGTGTACAACGAATACCTTTCTTGGCTTATTGGTAAATGCATTCACCCAATGAATCAGACCATCTTTATCAGCGTGTCCGCTTGAACCCGGAAGCTGTGCAATCTCTGCTTTTACCTGAATTGGCTCACCAAATAACTTAATCTCGTCAATTCCGTCAACAATAATTCGTCCTGTTGTACCATTGGCCTGATAACCTACAAAAAGTATCGTACACTCCGGTCTCCACAGATTGTGCTTTAAATGATGTCTTATTCGTCCGGCCTCACACATACCAGATGCTGATATGATTACCTTAGGATTAGTATCAAAATTAATCATCTTGGACTCTTCACTTGATATGGCATATTTAAGCCCCGGAAAAGATAAAGGATTAATCCCCTGTCTTACAAGTTCAATCGCTTCTTCATCAAAGCACTGCTCTACATTCTTACTAAATACCTCTGTAGCTTCAATTGCAAGAGGGCTGTCGACATACACATCAAAATCCCTGTCCATAAGTCCATCCGCTTTTATCTTTCTTATATGATATAAAAGCTCCTGTGTTCTTCCAACCGCAAATGATGGTATAACAACATTACCGCCTCTGTCAAATGTACGCTTGAATACTTTGACAAGCTCAGCCACATAATCAGGTGTTCCATTATGGCTTCTGTTGCCATAAGTTGACTCCATAACAACATAATCTGCATCTGCAACTGTTGCAGGGTCCTTGGTTATCGGCTTATGAACATTGCCTATATCTCCAGAGAATACAAGCTTTCTTTCAACCCTGCCCTCTGGTGTATCTTCTGATGCCCATACTTCAATACTGGCAGAACCAAGCAGATGTCCTACATCTCTTAATCTTATGCTCACATTATCATCAATCTTTACAACCTTCTCATATTCAAGACCAACGAACTGCTTCATAACCTCATATACTGCTTTTGCATCATATAATGGAATAAATTCCTTTAAAGTGCCATTAGAACGCTTAGCCTTTCTGTTACGCCACTCAGCTTCAAACATCTGTATATGTGCACTATCCCTTAACATTATGTCACATAGCTGTACTGTCGCCTCTGTACAGTATATTTTTCCCCTGAAACCATTCACATAAAGAAGTGGAATAAGTCCTGAATGGTCAATATGTGCGTGGGTAAGAAGCACATAATCAACATCACACGCTGGAATTGGAAGTTCCTGATTCTCATACACATCATTGCCTTGCTCCATTCCACAATCAATTAAAATGTTCTTGTCTGCCACTTGTAGATAATGGCAGCTTCCTGTCACCTCGTGATCTGCTCCTAAAAATGTTATTCTCATAAGCATACCCCCAGTCCAATATTCAATTAACACAATCCTGTTTAATATATGAAACACAGCCTTCTTCTATGTTCTATATTTTGTTGGATTTATTATAACATTTTATTCGTTCTTTGTATATTTAATATTAGAAAATGTAACATCTGCATTTCTTGATACGAACATTCCTACATATACATGAGCTGGGTCAATTGCAGTAAGCTTAAAATCATATCCTCCTGTAATAACATCACCCTTTCCAAACTTAGCCGCATATCCGTCAGAAGAAGATGAAAGCATAAGCTCATACTCCCCACCTTCTTTTATAACCTCATTCGTATCTTTTCCAAGCACAAGCTGTCCGCTTCGTCTTGCAAATGTAGCTGTCGCCTTCTCACCTCTTGTTATAAATAATGGTGCGGCGGCAACATAATCTCCTAGTATGTCAGGCATATTCTTATCAATATAGCAGTCATCTCTTACCATAAGCCCGAAAGATACCTGATCATTAGCAAATATTTTATTGACCTTAACTGTTGCTGTAAGAGTAAAATGTTCTGTTATATCAACTTTTTTATAATACATAGCAATGCCGTCTGTCACAGCAGATATCTTGCCTCTGTTATTTCTGACAGCTATGTTCATATCTCCATTAGCATCTGTTCCAAGAGTAAAGTCTGTATCATCAACCTCTCCTAATACATCACCAAATACAGCCGCCTTATACTCATCATAATCTTTAAACAGTCTGCTGTCTGGAAGCTTATCGCTGAATACAACTGGAACATAATCTTTATTAGATACAAGAAACTCCTCTTTATAATCTAATGGGTTGTTATCAATGTTCACAACATTTTCTGACAGACCACTTATATTAAGCTCTTTCACTGCTGACATTATCATATAAGCATTAACCCTTGCTCCCCATATGTTAGTATGCGTATTATCAACACTCAGCTTATTATTCGATGGCCACGCATGAAGATATATTGTATTATCAGATCCTAACTTTTCATATTCATCCCTGGTAAGCTGTGTCATATCTATAACCGGAACGCCAACGGCTTTTCCTAATTCTCTTACTGCAAGTGCATAATCTCCGCCTTTATACTGTGCAACGTCCTGTGTAATATGAAGTTCTGTGGCTTTCCATTCGCCAGATGCACTTCTTCTTACAATAGGAGTACAAAGTATAGGATAACAGCCTGCATTCCTTGCTTTCCTGATATAATTAACATATAAAGAATTAGCAAATGTTCCTTCTGTCATATAGTCACCAACAGGACTTGTATATCTTTCCTTCTCTGTCTTTTCATCATTGTGTCCAAAACCTATTAAAAGATAATCACCCTGCTTCATTCCATTAATAAGCGTATTATATTCAGGCTCTGAAAGATAACTCTTACTGCTTCTGCCAGATAATGCAATGTTGACAACCCTGACATTATCATTAAGGTACTTATCAAGCATTGTTCCATAACCATATCTTGGATAGTAGTATTTATCCTCAAAACTGCTTACTGTTGAATCTCCTATAACCCATAATGTACTCATAATCCATAACCTCGATTTCCATTAATTAATATGTCCTGTTAAGGTAATCGCTGCGGATATGCTCCTCCATAGCTTTTACCTCTTTCTCAAATTCTCTTGCTGAATACAAAAGACAGCCTGCTCCACGGATAATAACCTGCTCAAGTCCATCTGATGTAGCAACTGTTATATTATATTTCTTTCCATTCTCATGTGCAAACTTTTCTATATAATGGTCTGCCGTTTCTGCCTCTTTCGTGTATACAACGTGAATATTATGATAGTCCATATATTCTTCATGATGTCCTGATACCCTGTAAGCATCAAATACAACGATAAGCTCACACTTCTTCATACCCTGATAATTGCACATTATATCAAGAAGCTTATCCCTTGCACTGTCCATATTAATTCTTGACAATTCCTCAAGCTCGCTCCACGCGTGTATTATATTATAGCCGTCTACAAGAAGATACGATATTGAATTTGTCTGCTTCTTAGACTGCGAAGCTTTATACTGTCCATTATTATAGCTTCCACTGCCAGAGGCTGTTACATATCTTCCCATTTCATCAGAGGCTTTTCTTTTAGACATCTTACGTCTTTCATTATCACCCCTGCTGTTAGCAAAGTACGTCTGTGCCAGTATTCTGTCGACTTCCTCTGTTCCAATCCATTCATCAGATACCGTTCTTGCTGCTTCTTTTGGTGTGAGAACTACATTTTCATTAGTTCCCACTGGATTAAGCACGCTGTCAACGTGTGCATAATCTTTGACTTCATACCAAGGCACATTAAAACCTGAACCATGCGCACAGAATACTGAATCTGCTGGATTTCTTGTATCTCTCTCGGCTTCATATCCGATTTGTTCAATAACCTCATCTGTATTATGACAAGGTCTGTAGCCAGACATTTTAAGTCTTAATACTCCCTTTCCCCTAGTGTACGCATTAACCTCTGCCTGATAGTTACCAACAGTGGCAACAGGACCAGCACCCTTTATTACTGCTTCATCACCATTATCGTTAATCTCAAACTGTGCACCCATTCTCTCAAAGTCAGTCATAGCCCTGCCTATATACTGTCTGTCAAGTATTAGAGTGAATTCATAAAATGGCTCAAGCAGTACACTCTCTGCCTGCATAAGTCCATTTCTTACTGCCCTGTATGTAGCCTGCCTGAAATCTCCACCCTCTGTATGCTTGTTATGTGCCCTGCCTGCAACAACCATTATCTTAACATCAGTAAGTGCTGAACCTGTAAGCACACCCTTATGTGTCTTTTCACACAGATGTGTATATATAAGCCTCTGCCAGTTCTTGGCAAGCATATCCTCACTACAATCAAGCTCATACTGCATACCGCTCCCAGCTTCACCCGGCTCTAATATAAGATGCACCTCCGCATAATGTCTTAAAGGCTCAAAATGTCCGATTCCTTCAACTTTATCAGCTATGGTTTCCTTGTATACAATGCTTCCTTCAGAAAATGTCACATCACAATCATACCGTTCTTTAATAATATTCTGAAGGACTTCTATCATAACAGGTCCCATAACCTGCACATGTATTTCTTTAAAGCTCTCATTCCATTCAATGTGAAGCTGTGGTTCTTCCTCCTCAATCATCTTAAGTTTAGGAAGCATCATAAGCGGGTCTGTTCCTGCTGGAAGATTAATCTTATAATTAAGCACAGGGGATAACACCGGTGCATTATCATTATTCTCCCTGCCTAATGCCTGTCCTGCATAGGTGCCCTCCAGCCCTGTTATTGCACATATACTTCCACATACAGCTTCATTTACCGAAGTGTACTTCTCACCTGAATATATTCTGATCTGGTTAATCTTCTCACCATTAATAAGCTGTTTAGCTTTAAGGCTTCCGCCTGTAACCTTAATGTGTGTAAGCCTTTCACCCCTGTCATCTCTTGATATTTTATATACTCTTGCTGACATATCCGACTGCTTATCATCACCATTTTCAGATACCTCACAATATTTATTCATAATATCAAGAAGTCTGTCCACTCCATCAGGTCTTAATGCAGAGCCGAATATCACAGGAAATACTTCTCTTTGGCTTATCATATTTCCTATAAGCTTATCATCAACAATGCCTTCCTCTAACACCTGCTCTAATGCTTCTTCATTGCACACAGCAAGCTCTTCATAATCAAGCCTGTCAAAATCCACACATCCTGATGATAACTTATTCTTTAATTGTTCTAATATTCTATGCCTGTCTGTTCCCTGCTGGTCCATTTTATTGACAAATATAAACACAGGGACTTTTAATCTCTTTAAAAGTCCCCAAAGTGTCTCTGTATGTCCCTGAACCCCATCCATTCCGTTAATAACAAGAACAGCATAATCAAGCACCCAGAGCGTTCTCTCCATCTCTGCCGAAAAATCAACGTGTCCGGGTGTATCAAGCAATGTAACATCTAAATCTTTGTAGGTAAATACTGCCTGCTTGGAAAATATCGTTATTCCACGCTGTCTTTCATAATCATTATTATCAAGAAACGCATCTTTGTTATCTACTCTTCCAAGCTTTCTTATAGCTCCCGATGTATACAATATGCTCTCAGATAATGTTGTCTTACCTGCATCAACGTGGGCAAGCATACCTATAACAAGTTTCTTCACTACGTTTATCTCCAATTCAGTTATATATTTCCGGTCTTCTATCTCTGAATAATCCCCACGATAATCTGTCTGTCATATATTCATCTAAATCAAACTGTGCAACAAGTACTTCTTCTGTATCTCTTCCTGCTTCACATATGACTTCACCTGTATTATCTGTTATAAATGATGAACCATAGAACTTGAGTGAACTTTTCTGTCCACCATTTGCCTCGCAAGGGTCTACTGTTTCTATTCCAATTCTGTTAGCTGCCACCACAGGAACAAGATTACAGCCGGCGTGTCCCTGCATACACCTTCTCCAATGAGGCATACTGTCACATTCAAGTATAGGCTCACTTCCTATAGCTGTAGGATAGAATAATATCTCTGCACCCTTTACCGCTAATGCTCTTGCCGTTTCAGGGAACCACTGATCCCAGCATATTCCTATACCTATATTGCCAAACCTTGTATTAAACACCTTAAATCCTGTATTACCCGGCGTAAAATAGAATTTCTCCTGATAATAATGGTCATCTGGAATATGTGTCTTTCTGTATATTCCAAGATTGCTTCCATCAGCATCAATAACCGTAACTGTATTATACAACACATTTATGTTTTTTTCATAAAAACTTACAATTATAACAACTCCAAGTTCCTTAGCAGTCTGTGTAAAATGCTGGACAGCATCATTTTCTTGTACGCTTTTGGCATAGGCGTAATATTCATATCTTCTCTCCTGACAGAAATACTGTCTTTCAAATAATTCTGGCAGAAGAATTATATTAGCTCCCTTTTTTACTGCTTCTCTTGTCATTTCATCAGCTTTTTTTATATTATCGCCGACATTATTACTGCACCGCATCTGAATTGCCGCAGCTTTTACTTTTCTGCTCATATTACCTCATTTCCGTGTCTGTCACACTAAAACCAATCTATAACCTATTACGCTTTGACTTCTTTTTATACCTTAATTGTGCCAGCAGCACTAATCTGTAACATATATACCACTTTAATATATCCTGTTATTGCGGTATCTGCTGTGTAATACAATGTATATTGCCTCCACCAACAATTATATCTCTTGCATACACACCAATAACCTCATACTCTGGCATAAGATTCTGAATAAGCTCTAATGCCTGCTTATCTTTAACATCGCCAAACTGTGGAACAAGCACAATATCATTGGCTATATAGAAGTTAGCATAACTGGCCGCAAGCCGCTCTCCCGCTTCACGCATATCTTCTCCTGCTTCAAACACAAGACCCTTTAAATCATTATCAGTTATGCACACTGGGACATCCGGTATATGCAGTTTATGAACATTAAACTTACGTCCTCTGGCATCAGTTTCTCTTTCAAGCACCTTCATATCAGCCAAAGACATTGCATATTGAGGATCTTCCTCATTATCCGTCCACGCAAGAACTACATTAGCTGGTGAGGTAAATGCACACACATTATCAACGTGTTCATTAGTTTCATCATTATATATTCCATATGGAATCCATATAATTTTCTTTGCCCCCAGATATTTCTTAAGATTATGCTCAATCTGTTCCCTGCTCATATCTGGATTTCTTCCCTTGCTTAAAAGACAGCTGTCAGTTACTATAACCGTACCTTCACCATCACTGTGTATAGAACCTCCCTCAAGCACAAACGGATTGGCATCATAGCAATCATATCCTGTCATATTACAGAATTGCAAAGCTGCTTTATCGTCCTTTTCCCAATTCTTGTAAAGTCCGTCATAATCGCCACCCCACGCATTGAATTTCCAGTTAATCCCACGTACATCACCTGTATGTCCGTTTTTTACAAACGTGGGACATACATCTCTTGCCCACGCATCATCTGTTTCGATGCAGACTACTTCAATATTCCAGGCAGCTTTAATATCTTCACTGGCTTTATTACATTCTCCTGTTACAGCGTCTTTTATTTTCATAAATCTTGCTTCTGCCTGTGCATAGTGCTTCTCATCTGCTAATATATACACTTTTTCGTGTCTGGATATTATATGTGCAATATCCACAAATACATTCTGTGCAGCTACAGCATTATAAGGCCACGAGCCTGTCCTTACAGGCCATATCATAATTGTAGCCTTGTGCCTGTCATATTCTGCCGGCATATAATAGCCATCTTCTATAGGTGTAGTATCTGTTATTCTCACGAAAGCCTCCACTTAAAATCTTCATAACCAAATTCTTTAATAACCCGCACTTCTTTATCTTTCATTACCGCTATAGCTGGAAGTGGTATTCCATTAAATGTATTATTCTTTACCATTGAGTATATCGCCATATCCTCAAATACAAGCCTGTCCCCTATATTAATCTTACTGTCAAACTTATAATCACCTATAATATCTCCTGCAAGACAGGTATATGAAGACAGCCTGTATACATTTTCTCTGTATTCTTTTTTATCTTTATACTTCCTAATATCTTCATTTTCCTGAATATCTTTACCAGCAGTAACATCTTTATATTCTTTGATATTTTTAATTATCTGTGCCCCCCGAAGTGGTGGTGTATATGGCATTTCGAGGACATCTGGCATATGGCACGCGGCAGAAGCATCAAGTATAAGCGTTTCGATTCCATTATCAACCTTATCTAACACCTCTGTAACAAGATAACCGGCATTAAGAGCAACAGCCTCGCCCGGCTCTAAATACACCTGTACATTATATTCACTCTTTATGTGATTAACGCAGCCAATAAGTGTATCTATATCATAATCTTTTCTTGTTATATGATGTCCACCGCCCATATTAATCCATTTCATATTCTTCATAATATGCCCGAATTTATCTTCAACTGCTTTAAGTGTAATTGCAAGTGCATCTGAATTCTGCTCACAGAGAGTATGAAAATGAAGTCCCTCAACTCCATTAAGAACTTCCTCATCTGCCTTGTTTAACATATCAATAGTTACTCCAAGCCTTGAACCATACGCACAAGGGTCATATATTGCATTATCACCCTGCGTAGATATTTCCGGATTAATTCTAAGTCCTATGCTGATACCGCTTCTTATACATTTTTCCTTATAACGCATAAGCTGCCCTATGGAATTAAATATTATATGGTCACATATTTTTACAAGCTCATCTATATCCTTTTCTTTGTAAGCAGGAGCATAGACGTGATTTTCTTTATTCATCTCTTCCCTGCCAAGCCTTGCCTCATACAATCCACTTGCTGTTGTGCCACTTATGTATCTGCCAATTAACGGATATTCATAAAATGCTGAAAATGCTTTCTGTGCAAGCAATATTTTACATCCTGTTTTGTCTTCAACATATTTTAAAATTTCAAGATTATGAACCAGAATATTCTCATCTATAATATATGCTGGTGTTGTAATATCATCTATTGTCATCAACTCTTATATCCTCTATTCTACAAGCTGTGGATTTTCCTCAACTACCCAAGGAAGTCCCCATTTATTAAGTGCTTCCATATATGGATCAGGATCAAATTCTTCCACATTGTATACACCTGCTTTATTCCACATTCCTGTGACAACCATCATTGTTCCTATCATTGCAGGAACTCCTGTTGTATATGATATTGCCTGTGATTCAACTTCCCTGTAACATTCCTGATGGTCACATACATTATAAATATATATTGTCTTTTCTTTTCCATCTTTTCTTCCCCTGAATATACAGCCAATGTTAGTCTTTCCTACTGTTCTTTCTCCAAGTGTAGCAGGATCTGGAAGAAGTTCTTTTAAGAGCTGTATAGGAACAACTTCAACACCATTGACTTTTACAGGGTCAGTTCTTAACATTCCAACATTCTCAAGACATTTCATATGTGTAAGGTAGCTCTGTCCAAATGTCATAAAAAATCTTATTCTTTTAACTCCCGGAATGTTTTTAGCAAGCGATTCTATCTCCTCGTGATGTAAAAGATACATATCCTTCATTCCAACCTGTGGGAAATCATATTCTCTCTTTATAGACATAGCTGGTACTTCTACCCAGTGTCCATCTTCCCAATATGAGCCAGGTGCTGATACTTCTCTTAAATTAATCTCAGGATTAAAATTAGTCGCAAAAGGATAGCCGTGATCTCCGCCGTTGCAGTCAAGAATATCAATTGTGTCTATTTCATCAAAGTAGTGCTTAAGTGCATATGCTGAAAATACACTTGTTACACCAGGATCAAAGCCCGTTCCTAAAAGTCCCATTATTCCAGCTTCTTCAAATTGCTTCTTATAATTCCACTGCCAAGAATAATCAAAATAAGCTGAAAAACCTTCTTCCTTACATCTTTTTTCATATATAGCTCTCCACTCAGGATCTTCGGTATCTTCTGCTTCATAGTTAGCAGTATCAATATAATGCACCTTTGTCTTAAGGCAGGCATCCATTATTGTTAAATCCTGATATGGAAGTGCAAGGTTAAGCACTGCCTCTGGTTTATAGCTTTCAATAAGCTTCACAAGTTCTTCTACATTATCTGCATCAACCTTTGCTGTTGTAATTACTGTCTTTGTATCAGGCTGTAATTTATCCTTTAAAGCATCACATTTGCTTTTAGTCCTGCTTGCTATACATATCTCTGTAAATACTTCACTGTTCTGACAGCACTTGTTAATTGCCACTGTTGCAACTCCACCACAACCTATTATTAATACTCTGCTCATAATTATCCTCCATTCTTTAAGCCCTGTTTATTAATTATCTTAACGCTTTCTTTTAAACACTGTCTATTACTCTTTTCAGGCTTTCTTCTCATTTTCTTCTTCTTCAAGCATCTGCTCTACATAACCCGGAAGCATAAATGCTCCCCTGTGAAGATTAGTTGTATAATATCTTGTCTTTATACCTAACTTCTTCCATTCCTCCGGTCTGAAATCATCAAGCGGATGATATTTCTTGGAAGCAAATCCAAACAGCCAATATCCTGATGAACAAGTTGGTATATGTGCCTGATATACACGGCTTACAGGGAATGCCTGATATGCCTTTCTGTGCATTTTCACACATTCCTCTTTATCTTCTGAATAAAACGGACTTCCATGCTGATATACCATAATTCCATCGCTTTTAAGTGCCTTATAACAGCTTCCATAAAATTCTTTGGTGAATAAACCTTCTGTATATCCAAATGGATCTGTCGCATCATTAATTATCAGGTCATAATCACCCGTCTTATTTCTTAAAAATCTTAATGCATCCTGAATATACACATTAACCCTGTCATCATCCAGTCCACAGGTAAGCTCAGGAAAATGCTTTCTACATACTTCAACAAGCATTTCATCCGGTTCAACAACATCTATTCTTTCTATACATTTATAATTGATAAGTTCTCTTGCAACTCCGCCATCGGCTCCACCGATTATTAATACATTCTTTACATCAGGGTGGACTGCCATTGGAATATGGGTTACCATCTCATCATATATAAACTCGTCTTTTTCAGAAAATAGTATCTCTCCGTCTAATGCAAGAAATTTACCAAATTCATCTGAAACAAGCACATCAATCCTCTGACAGTCACTCTCCACCGAACACAATTGTTCTTCTATTCTCATTGAAAGCTTCACATTGCTTGTATGAAGCTCTGAAAACCACATCTCCATATTAAATAATCCTCATTTCCTGTATATACTTTCATATGGCTCTTCCACAATTATCTGTCTATACCAGAACCTTTAATTTATTAACGCTCTTGTCTTCTGTTCCCTGCATTGAACAGCCTTTTTCTTTAACATACAGAATATACTGTATAATCTCGTCTGTAATCATCTCTCCCGGTGCTAATATCGGAATTCCCGGAGGATAACACATAACAAATTCTCCTGATATTCTTCCCTCAGTCTTCTCAACTGGCAGGGACTCCTTGGCAGAATAGAAAGCTTCCTGAGGTGATCTGGCTACTATTGGACTTATGAATTCTCCGCTTAACATTCCAGTACTGTCTTTTTTATATATTCTGGCTATATCTGCCAGAGCTCCGACAAGTCTTTCTATATCCTGTAATCTGTCTCCGATAGATATATAAGCAAGGATATTGCTTACATCTCCGAATTCTATCTGGATATCATATTCATCTCTTAACAGATCATATACTTCAATTCCAGCAAGTCCCAATCCAAGCGTATGAACTGACAATTTGGTGACATCATAATCATATACGCTTGTTCCATTAACAAGTTCTTTTCCATACGCATAGTATCCGCCTATTTCATTAATCTCCCTGCGTGCATATTCCGCCATATCCATTACCTTTGCAAATGACTCTTCACCCCTTAAGGCAAGATTCCTTCTTGAAATATCAAGACTGGCAAGCAAAAGATATGAACCACTTGTCGTCTGCGTAAGATTGATAATCTGTCTGACATAATCAGCATTAACACCTTTATTTGTAAGAAGTATCGAACTTTGTGTTAAAGAACCACCCGATTTGTGCATAGATACTGCCGCCATATCAGCCCCTGCTGCCATAGCAGAAACTGGTAATTGCGGCTGGAAATATAAATGTGTTCCGTGTGCCTCATCAGCTAACACTTTCATTCCGTGTTCGTGTGCCAGCTTCACTATTGAACATATATCAGAGCATATTCCATAATATGTAGGGTTATTTACAAGCACTGCAACCGCATCAGGATTTTCTTTTACAGCTTTTCGTACTGACTCCAGATTCATACCAAGTGAAATACCAAGCTGATGATTAACCTCCGGATTAACATATACAGGAATTGCACCGCATAACACTAAAGCATTAATGGCACTTTTATGCACATTCCTTGGAAGTATTATTTTATCTCCTCTCTTACAATTCGATAATATCATCGCCTGCACAGCAGATGTCGTTCCACCTACCATAAGAAATGCGTTCTCTGCACCAAATGCCCTGGCCGCTAATTCTTCTGCATCCCTTATAACTGATACCGGATGACACAGATTATCTAATGGCTTCATAGAATTAACATCTATTCCAACACATTTTTCTCCTAATAATTCCACTAACTCAGGATTGCCCCTTCCTCTTTTATGACCCGGAACATCAAATGGTACTACTCTTTTTCTTCTAAGCTTTTCCAGTGCTTCATATACTGGTGCTCTTGTCTGATCATTAGACATCTCCCTTACCTCACATACATTAAAAATAATTTCTTTAAGCACTGCCAGAATTTCCATAATTACATAAAATCTTATAATTAAACTTCATAAATAGTGCAATTTTTCTTAATCACACAAAGCTTCCTGAATTGCACAAAAAAGGTGGCAGTGCTTACACACTTACCACCTTATTAGTCATAATATAATATCAACATCATTACATTAAAATATATCTGTAACTATACAATATAATGTCATAATATATACGAAATCAGCGAATATATTTCATAGACAACTTGTCTATGTCATACAAATATGCGTCACTCTTTATTGACCGTTTCACAAGATGATGTGCTTACACACTGATTATAAAGTAATCAACTTATAAAATTTGAGCTTCTGACTCAATCAATAACGTGGTCTCCTTACCACACCGGCAACCGACCCGCCTGTCCGTTAGGCTTAACTTTATCCTGATATGCTGTATAACTACTGCACACCTAAGATACAAGTGGTCATATTTGTATGAAATCATATACTTCCTGACTCACACGAATTAATAATATCATATATTAATGTTATATGTCAATTATTATCTGACAATCTTTCATATATCTTTTATCTATTTATAATATTCCCACGGCTTTCTTAGCCAGCCTGTCGGCTTCCTCATTACCTTCAACACCTGAATGTCCCTTAACTTTAACAAAATTAATGGCTATCTTATCTTTTACTGACTGCATATAATCATAATAAGCTATAGTACCTTTCTTATTACGCTTCCATTCTCCAAGTGCCCAAGCTCTTATTCCCATATAATCAAAATATATATCTACACTTTTAACGCCAAGTTCTATTGCTTTCTCTACTGCCGCCATACTTCCAAGAATTTCACCAGCTACATTACGCATTGAAGCCATTTCACTATCACTGCCACTTCCTGTAATGATATATTTTTCGTTATTATATACAAGAAACCCGCCATATCCATAGACACCCGTTACTATATTAAAAGAACCATCAACATACGCATAGCTCTCACTGTGGACATCATTATTCTTAAGCCTGCCAATATATCCAAGAGCTTCCTGTTCAGTTGTAAAGCTTTTATATTCAGCTCCAGCATATTGGAATACCTGACTTTTACATTCATCCCATGTTCTATATATTCCTGTATTTCTGCCTTTTCTTACTGCATAATATTTAGCCGCCATTATTAACTGCCTTTCTGTTAATCTTAATACACTCTTATAACACCAGCGATATTCTTAACAGCTGAAAGCCCTTTAAATACAGCCATAGCATCATTAAAGTTCTTTTCAAGAACTTCTGCTGTTATAATAACAAGCTCAGCAACTCCGTCCTTGCCACTCTTCTGAACTACCTGTGCTATGCTTACACCGCTGTTACCAAGAACACTTGCAATATTGGCAAGAACACCCTGCTTGTCTGCCACTTCAAGTCTTAAGAAGAATTTGCTCTTAGTATCTGTTATATCCTTCACTTCAAGATTCTTATAACAACAGCAGCCAATTCTTCCACAGGAATCGTGTACTATATTTCTGCATACATCAATTATATCACCTACAACCGCACTGGCAGTTGGCATCTGTCCTGCACCTCGTCCCATAAACATTGCATCATCCATAGCCTTACCGTGTACAAATACAGCATTAAAAGCATCATTAACATTTGCAAGAGGATGATTATTAGGTATGAGCATTGGGTGAACCTTTACTTCAATTCCGTCCTCTGTATTCTTGGCAACACCTAAAAGCTTGATTACATAGCCAAATTCCTTGGCATACTTAATATCATCTGCGGAAATCTTAGTAATACCTTCTGTGTATACATCAGCAAATGTTACTCTTGAGTTAAATGCAATAGAAGCCATAATAGCTATCTTTCTTCCTGCATCGTATCCTTCCACATCTGCTGTCGGGTCTGCTTCTGCATAACCTAACTCTGTAGCCTTTGCCAAAGCTTCCTTGTAGTCCATTCCACTCTCTGTCATCTTAGTAAGAATATAATTAGTCGTACCATTAACAATACCCATAATCTCTGTGATATGGTTACCAGTCATACTCTGCTTTAATGGTCTGATAATTGGTATTGCACCAGCTACAGCCGCCTCAAACTGAAGGTCTGCTCCTGCTTTATTAGCCGCATTGCCAACTTCCTCTCCATACTCAGCAATAAGATCCTTATTAGCTGTAACAACCTGCCTGCCAGCCTCAAGTGCCTCAAGAACATAATCCTTAGCTGGATGAATTCCACCCATAAGCTCAACAACAATGCTGATATCCTTGTCATTAATTATATCTTCCCACTTATCTGTAAGAATTTCATCTGGAATACCTTCTCTTTTCTTAGATAAATTTCTTACAAGAACCTTCTTAATAACAAGTGTTGCTCCTGTCTTATGCTTTATCTCATCACTCATAGCCTCACATAATTTGTATGTTCCAAGTCCTACTGTTCCTGCTCCAAGTATAGCTGCATATATTACTTTATCCGACATTTTAATTATTTCCTCCATATTTTTACATTTATAAGGCCTGGCTGCCGCCACAGCAATATAATTTCATTATAATAATTCATTAATAACAGCAGTTACGATTACCACTTCAATAATTGTATTAATCTTAATTATGCCAGAGACAAATTCTATTCCGCCTCCCGACAATACACTATCCTCTTAAATTCTTAATAAACGAAGATATTCTTATAATAGATATAAGGTCACTTAAGCCCTCAACCATAAGCACAATTCCAACAAACATCATAAGTACAGTTGATGAACCAAATGGGTTAAATAATGCAACAACACCCATAACAACCATTAATGCTGCAACAATTGCCTCTATCCACCAGCGCTGTGCTTCCATATGATAGAATTCTATCGCATACTGAAGCTTTAAAATACCATCAATAATAATTATTATGGCTATAGCTGTTCCAAAAAATACTGCAATAGCCTCTGGTCTCATAACAAAGAATATTCCAAATGCAAGCAATGATATACCCTGTACAAGTCCGAATGATACGAATACATCTTCCCTTGACATTCTGAAATATGTCATAAGCCTTAACACTCCCCATACACATAATGCAATTCCTACAGCCCTGCATATTATAATCTGTGATACCTCAGGAAATATTGTAAGGAAAAGACCTAACACAAATAATGCTATTGATATAATTATAAGTTCGATTTTAATTCCCTTAATCTTTTTAATCATAATGTGCCTCCATTCCTGCACCAGTCAAAGGTGCATATTAATATTATTAGTATAGCACAGCAAAGTATTCCTTAGCAACTTACTATATAACTACGGCAATAATTATAATGCAAAAATACCTTTCTGTTATTAAGGATTGTCCCTGCAACAGAAAGGTATTCTTATCTTCATATAATCATTGTATTTTGTTGTTTTATCTTTTGATACTTAATGTATCCATATATATCAATATGTATATATAATTATCACAATACTGATATATTAACCCGCATATATTATGCTCTATCCATAGCCTGTTCAAAATCTCTAGTTCCTGCAAAGATTTCGTTCTTGTATGGATTCTTCTTCTGTTCAATAGCTCTCTTAATGATAACTGAGATACAGATTACGTTAGCTACTACTGCAAGAATAGCCATTACACCCTGAGCAACTGGATATGCACCTGCGGCATTCATCTGCTCTAATGTATAATGTGTAAGTTCCATTCCTGACTTAGCTCCTGTGTACTTGTAAAGGACTGGAAGTGTAGCAAATATTCCGTCAACCTGGAATAATGGGAATACCTGTGCGAACATACACCATATTGCAAGTGTATTAGCACGATTCTGAATCCAGCCACCCTTGTTCCATAACGCATTAGCAAATGTAGGAGCAAGAAGTAATGCAACACCACAATACCATGTATGTGTTGGAAGATTGTTATATGTATATGTGAAATTCCATATATCATATGCAACAATGAACCATATTGTCATATCTGGCCATAACATATCATCCTGCTTCTTTGATGAGTAAATTCCCCACCAGCCTGTCATACAGAAGATATTGATTATACCAGCAATACCATTAAGCCAGTTCCACCAGCCACCGTAAAGCCATACGCCCTCGTTAGAGAACCACCAGCCGCCATTAATTCCACCTTTGATTGCTGATTCAAAATCACTACAAACAGCGATAAGGATATTAATGGCAACGATTAAGAATGGGAATACTTTAAACCATTCTGTCTTACCTATACTCCACTTATACTTAAGCATCATAAATCCAATACAGCCTGCTGTAGCGGCATAAAGCTTAGCATAATGGAACCATCCATTCATATATCTATATGTAGTATTATTAAGTGCCCATGAAGCACCCTGTGCAGCTCCTATCTGGATAGCCACAAAATAGATTGTAAGTGCAATTGGAATTATAATAAAAAATAACAATCCACCAAATTTAGAACGTCTTGCAAGTTCGTTACATATAACGAGTCCTGCAAAGACAAGAACCCAGCCTAATAACTGGTAAATGGCGCCTTCGCCATAAAGCTGAAACAACATATTACACGCCTCCGATCAAATAATTGATTATATGTTATCAATATTTTACAACATTTTAATATTTTTTTCAACAATTTAATCGTTTTTTCGTATAATTTTCGATAAATTTATAACAATCATTTTGTACATCCAAATACTTTTATTCTTCTATTTCCATTTTCTCTGATGTAATTCTAATATTGCCAACAGCTTCTTTAACCTGCTTTGCATACTCAAGGTTCTGTTCACTCATATTATGTACCTGCTCGGCATTGACTGTTACTTCCTGCGTAACTGCTGATAACTGTGAAATATTCTCTACAATCTTATTATTAGAGTCTGAAAGACCTGCTATTTCTTTATTAACAACATCAATATGCTCTATAAGTGTTTCTATATTCTTGTTAAGCTGTTCAAATGTATGTGCCGCTTCAATTATTCTCTCGCCCTGCTCTTTAGTTGCCTCAACGGAAGAATTAACAGATACAACAACTTCATCTGCATTATCATTAAGTTCATTAGTTATCTTAGTAATATCTTCTGTAAAATTCTTTGTCTGTTCTGCTAACTGTCTTATCTGCTCAGCTACAACCGCAAAGCCTCTTCCTGCTTCACCAGCTCTTGCACTTTCAATTGAAGCATTAAGTGCTAAAAGGTTAGTCTGGCTTGATATATTAAGTATCATTCCAGCAATATTTTCCACGTTCTTAGTCTTTTCCTGTAATCTCTGCATAGACTCAGTAACAGACTTATTAGTATCTGTTATCTGCTCAGACTGCTTTCTTAATTCGTCCATAACAACAATATTCTTCTGTATACTGTCGTTAGAATTAACAGCCAGCTCAACCATCTGATCAGAAGCCTTTCCTGTATGTTCAATAGCCTCCTGTATAGTTGTTGTCATACTGCTCTGCTCTTCTATGCTTGTCGCTGTCATATTAGTTGCCGCAGATATCTCTTTCATACTGTTAGTTACTGTATTAGTTGTATCAACGAGTTCATTGATAAGCTTATCGCTCTTCTTAGTTTCATTGCTGACAACACCTGATACCATAATTATATTATCTAAAATCTCTTTTATTCTGCTATGTTCATCTTTAGCCGAATTAACAGCATCATCATTAAACAGAATTGTTAATTTACCAACTTCCAATATAACAACACCTATAAGCACTATCATAAATGTTGAACATACTGCATCAACGTCCTGTCCATATATTCCCTTTGAAGCCTGCACAGCAGTTACAATTATGTATAAAATCAACATACCTGCCGCAGTTCTTTTCAACGACTTCTTCTCATAATAAGGAATCTGAAGTATAAATACTCCAAGAATAGCATAACTGATAAAGCTTGCATCTGTCTGCACACCAATTAACAGATATTCTATTCCAATCTCAATAGTTGACATAACCTTTAAATATCTTGTCGCTGTATTCTTTCTGTGAACTATAACATTAGCAGCTGCAAATACAGCAATAAGTGCTGTGTTACAATACACAACTACTGATGGAATATTGTGATTAAACTGCTTCATCCACAGATAAAAAAGAAACATCAAACCAAGTAGAGAAGTCGCCACTATATAGAACCTATTCATTCTTCTGTTTCTTTCACTCACATCTGTGTATTTATATTTATCCTGCATTAAAAAAATACCTCCTCCGTATGTTACTATCTTTAATAGTACCACCAGAGGAGATATTTTTCTATAGTTTTTATAATTATTGCAATTATTTCTCACTTTTATATCAGCTTTGTAAGCTTCTTATACATATCCTCAACAATTATTCTTATATCGCGGCCTTCCTGAACAATTGTTATATCTGCATATTTCTCATAGAGTCTTTTTCTGTCCTCAAAAATTTCTTCCACTGTAGACTTGCCGTTAGATACAACACCTCTTTCTTTAAGGCTCCCTAATCTGCTCTCAAGCTCTTTTTCTGAAACTTTTAAATATATAACTGTTCCTATCTGCTTAAAATGCTCCATAGCCTCATCTCCATATACAGCACTTCCACCTGTTGCTATAATTGTATGCTCTGGAGATATTAAACAATTCACATCATTCTCAATCTTAATAAAGCCAGTATCACCATTTTCTTCTATAAGCTGCTCAAGCGTCTTTTTATATGTATCCTGAATTACAATATCAGAGTCTATAAATGAATAACCTATCTTCTTGGCAAGTACAACTCCAAGTGTGCTTTTACCGCTTCCCGGCATACCTATAAGTATAATATTGTTCTTTGACATTTTACTCCTCGTTCCTTCCTGCAACTTAACGCAGCGTTACAGTACTATTCTCTATTCGTCTTTACTGTCTATTATCATCTGCAAAATGCTGACTTCTTTCATTACATCATCCAAAAGATTATTAATATTCCTGCTTCCATTAATAGTCTTATTACTGAGTTCCTGTGTATTCTCTGTGTTGGCAAGAAGCTCTTCACTGAATGCACTAAGGCTTTCTATCTGCTGTGTAATCTCATTGTTGCTTGTTGTGATATTATCCATATAATTGTATTCTTTGTCTATCTTTACCTGAATATCCCTTATGTCATCTCTTATCGCATCAAATGATTTCTTTGACTGGTTCACTAATTCCATCTGGTTCTCATTGGCCGAAAGAAGATTATTAACACTAAACCCAGCTTTCTCAGCCTGCTCTGCCAGTGCTACGATAATATTCTCTATCTCCTCTGTTGACTTTTGTGTCTCCTCTGCAAGCTGCTTAATCTGCTGTGCAACTACTGCAAAACCTGCTCCTGCCTCACCTGCTCTTGCAGCTTCTATGCTTGCATTAAGTGCAAGGAGTGCTGTCTGTCTTGTAATTCCGTTAATCATTCCAAGAATCACTTTAGCTTCTTCTGTCTTAGCTGTAAGCTCATTCATAGCACCACTTACATCACTGCCAATATCACTGCTGTTCTTTGATACATTTTCAAGCTGTTCCATATTGATATTGCCTGTCTTAGTAATATCTGTTGTTGTATCGAACTGCTTCTTGATATCCTCAATAAGCGTTCTTGCATTCTCTGTAAGCTCCCCAATACTCTCTGTCATCTCAAGCTGGTTCTGCACTGTTCCTGCAAGCTCATTAGCACCTGATACCATCTGTGATACTGCAAGCTGGCTTCCTTCCGCCTGTTCCTGCATATTCTTTGACTCATCATTGATATTGTCAATCTCTTTGCAGAGGTTATCATTAGCTTTGATTATCTTATCAAGCATATCATCAGTCTTAGCCTTCTCTGCTTCAATTGTCTCAAGCTTATAAGCTGATATATGTCCAAGTACATCTGTTGTAATATAAGAAAATGCTACAACAAGTGTCATAAGTGCAATCTGTATTTCATAATCAACCATATCACTGCTTGTTATTCCAACATTAACATATTGGATAATAATATATACAATATTAATAAGTGCACTTGCAATACCAACCTTTAAGGTATACTTTTTATCTGCAAACATAGATATTGCAATTATCATAGGAATTGCATAAGTAAATGAAAGAATACTTACTGACGTCCATAATGCAAAGGCATATAATATTCCATAGCCTATTGCTATAATTGACCTGACCATTTTACTCCCTGCATTTTTCTTATATGCGAATGCTGCCATAATAACCGGCACAATAAGAATAATCGAAAATACAAACACATATCCTGCCGTTCTGTTTCCCTTAACAAGTTCCATTATATATGCCACCAAAAGTACCATTGATATAATCAAGTAGCACTGTAGCAGCTTTTTATTAACATAGCTTTTTTCGTTTAAATTGTTACCATCCTTAGCGTCTTTAGCCATAAGAAAATCCTCCATATTAATTGGCGTGAAGTTAAAAGTTACCAGTTAAGTTTATCTGTCTGCAGGAATTATAAATATCCATATAAGCGAGCTTATAAGCAGCATCATCGGATAGAAAAGAACCGGAAGTATCTGAAATGCTGACATCTCATAACCAAGCTCATTAACCGCTGATATAGCAACAAGCATCTGTGCTCCATAAGGAATAATCCCCTGAAATACACACGAAAATGTATCAAGAAGCGAAGCTGCTTTTCTATTGGATATTCCATAATCTACTGACATCTCCTTAGCAATTGGATTAGCCATAACTATCGCTACTGTATTATTCGCTGTTGCAATATCCATAGCCCCGACCAGAAGCCCCATACCAAGCTGTCCGCCTTTCTTTCCTTTAAAGGTTCTTTTAACCCAGCCTAAAAGTGCCGTAAATCCGCCATATTCCCTTATTAAGGCACACATAGCAGACACAAGAATGGCAACCATACAGGTTTCAAACATTCCAGATACGCCAGAACCCATACTTGTTATTAATTCAAATACACCCATATGACCTGTCACAAGCATAATAAATGTTCCTGTTACAATTCCTATCAGCAGCACAACGAATACATTTATTCCTGCTATTCCACCAATAAGCACGAATACATATGGTATTACCTGAACAAGATTATACTCGTGTGTTACTCTTCCTGAAATATCTGTTCCAAATGAAAGTATAAGTATAATTACAAGTGTGACAACCGCTGCCGGAAATGCAATCCAGAAGTTCTCCCTGAACTTGTCCTTCATAGCACAATCCTGTCCATTGCACGCCGCAATTGTTGTATCTGATATAAATGATAGGTTATCACCAAACATCGCACCGCCCATAACAGATGCAACACATAGTGCCATATTAAATCCAGAAGCCTCTGATACCGCAGCCGCAATCGGTGTTATAAGCGTTATCGTCCCAACTGATGTACCCATCGCTGTTGACACAAAACATGCAACAATAAAAAGCACTGCAACTGCAAACTTAGCTGGTATAAGATTAAGCATAAAATATGCCACACTTTCTGCACTGCTTCTTCCAACAACACCTACAAACACACCTGCTGTCAGGAATATAAGAAGCATAGTTATAATATTCTTATCAGCAAGCCCGCCTGCCATAATCTGTAACTTTTCATCAAAAGATACATCTCTGTTCTGTATACACGCTACAAGTATTGCCGCAAGAAATGCTACAATAATAGGTATGTTATAAAATCCCATTGGTATCTTACATATATATTCAAATATAATGCCAAGTCCAAGGTATATCACCAGAAATACTAAAACCGGCAATAATGCTGTCACATTAGACTTTTTCAAAATAAAAATCCTCCAAACATAATATATAGTTAAATTATCTTAATCTAAACTATTATATTACATTTGGAGGATTAAGTATAGTGTGAAGCTGCTATATATTAAATTTATATATTAGAATTTCTTAAATACCTGGACATAACCCTGAAGCTTCTGTCCTATAATAATATTATTCTCTGCCTCTTTTTCTATATCATCTATAGAATTGACAATTCCGCTCACACCATCAGCCGCTTCATTAATACCCTTAGTACTTTCATCTATTGTAGTTGAAATATCACTAATTCCTGAATTCATCTCTGCCATTGTGTTCTTTAAAGTTCTGGCATTTTCTGCAAAATTCTTTAATATTTCATTGACCCTTGAAGCATCATTTCTATTTCAATTGATGTCTGTGTATCTGCCATCAATGTTACTGCCTGCATACACTCATTGGATATATTCTGGCTCTTATCATTCATACTGTTAATAAGTATCATTCCCATTATTATTCCTGCCGCACCTGCCGCGAACAATACGCCAACAAGCACAAGTATTTTTGCACTAATCTTTTTTCTCATTGTAATCCTCCGTTTCTATGTAAAAATTGTTTGTTTTTACTTAGATATTTTTGTTTGAACATATGTTAACTAAAATTTGTGATTGAATAATGGAAAATTTATGGAAAATTAATGAACTGCTTCTATAGAAAACACAGGTATTCTATTGTATAATAAACTCATATTAAGCTAAGATTTGACATTTAATTAAGTATTTATATTAGGAATTGGGGAGTAATATGATTACTAGACATTTTATGAGAACCAGGCAGCTTAAACCAGGAATGAAGCTTGACCAGACAATTCTGGACCGTACAGGACGAAATCTCGTTATGAGAGGTTCTATTCTTGACGATTATGTAATAGACTCTCTTTTACGAATGGGTATTATGAACGTATATATACAGGAGGGTGAACCTGAACCCGATAATATCGAGCAGATGATAACTCCCGAGGCTAAGAAACAGATTGAACGACTCCACAAAGATGACCCTGCCAAGGTAAAGCTTTCTGACAGTGTCAAGAACCGTGTCGCTGAAGGAATTCAATACATATATGCTAACACAGAATCTGAAAAACTCTCAGACACTGCTGACAGCATCGCTTCTAACCTGATGGACGCTATTAATGCCAACAACGCAATAGCAATTGATATAAGCACACTCAAGACAAGTGATGAATACACTTTCAAGCACAGTGTTGACGTGGCAACTATGGCTATGATTATCGGCAAACAACAGTGTCTGCCTGATAAGCAGATATATGAGCTTGGTGTATCCGGACTTCTACACGATATCGGAAAGACTAAAGTACCAGCTTCAATACTTAACAAACCTGCCAGACTTACAGATGAAGAATTCGCTGTTATGAAACAGCACTCTGTATTTGGATACCATATGTTACAGGAATGTAATGAATTTAATAACGATATATGTATGGCTGTCCTACAGCACCATGAAAAGATTAACGGCAATGGATACCCTCTTGGATTTGACGCTCCAAGAATAACTCCTTATGCAAGAATACTTGCAGTTGCCGATATATATGATGCACTTGTCACAGAACGTCCTTACAAGAACGCATTTTCCCAGAAAGATGCAATCGAGCTTATTATGTCTATGACAGAGGAGCTTGACATCAAGGCTATGAAAAGCTTTCTTGAGAGTATTATTCTGTACCCTGTTGACTCAATCGTGGAATTAAGCAATGGCGAGAAAGCCAAGGTTGTAAGCAACAACAACAGCTATATACTGCGCCCTACTGTAGTCGGCATAACAAGCGGTCGTGTATACAATCTTGGCGAAGATATGGATTGTGCTAATATTGTAATTATTTAATATAGCCACTTTGTACGATAAGTCTCATTTAATATACAATAATTAATATATAATAATGCAAAAAGGTCTGACATTATGCTATGTATTCTTTCCACTAGCTACAATAGAGTCTGCCTTTTAAAATGATTACTTTTTATTAAATATAAAAAAGACCAGTAAACTACTAAGAATTTACTGGTCTGATATACATTTATAAATATATATTCATATATATGTGAATAGATGTGTTTCAATTAAGCTGTCTTACGTCTTTTTACAAACACGATTACACCCATAGACACAACTGCAATTACTGCATATATTACAACTTGTTATTATATATTTTATTCCTCACCCATCTTAGCAAGCTTAGCCGCCTGGTCGGCTGCTATGCAGGCATCGATAATTTCCTGAATATCACCATTCATAATCTTATCAAGCTTATAAAGTGTAAGACCTATTCTATGGTCTGTTACACGTCCCTGTGGGAAGTTGTAAGTTCTTATCTTCTCAGCTCTGTCTCCAGTACCTATCTGGCTTCTTCTTGCATCTGCTTCTGCATCGTGTGCTTTCTGTGTTTCAAGGTCATATAACTTAGCCCTTAAGAGTGCGAAAGCCTTTTCTTTGTTCTGTATCTGTGACTTTTCTGTCTGTGAGTAGATAACTATACCTGTAGGATAATGAGTAAGACGGACTGCTGAGTCAGTTGTGTTGACACACTGTCCACCATTACCTGAGGCACGCATAACATCAATACGGATATCCTTATCATCTATCTGGATATCAACTTCCTCTGCCTCTGGCATAACTGCTACAGAAGCTGTCGAAGTCTGAATTCTTCCGTTAGATTCTGTTACAGGAACTCTCTGTACTCTGTGTACACCACTTTCGTACTTCATAACAGAGTATGCACCCTGTCCCTTAACCATAAATTCTACTTCCTTCATACCGCCGATACCAGTTTCATCAGCATTAACCACTTCTATCTTCCAGCCCTTAGTATCTGCATAGTGTGAGTACATACGGAAAAGTTCTGCGGCAAAAAGTGCTGCTTCTTCTCCACCTGCACCAGCTCTGATTTCAACCACGATATCTTTATCATCATTAGGATCTTTAGGAAGAAGTAATATTTTAAGCTTCTTCTCTAATTCTTCAACCTTCTTCTTAGAGTCAGCAAGCTCTTCTCTTGCCATCTCTAAAAGTTCCTCATCACTTTCTTCACTTATCATCTGAAGACTGTCCTCTATATTCTGCTTGCTTGCCTTATATTCTGTGTAAGCTTCAACGATAGGTGCAAGATTGCTCTGTTCTTTCATATATTTTCTGAACTTGTCCTGATCAGTTACAATATCCGGATTGCCAAGTTCCGCTGTTACATCTTCATAACGGCGTAATGTATCTTCTAATCTGTCAAACATACTCATTGCTGTATTTCTCCATTTCTCCGTTTAACGGTATTAATTAATATTATTAAGCCTGCCAATTACAACTCTGTCAAGTCCTGCAAGATCTTTTATAACCTTAATGCCAGAATATCCGCACTGTCCCATTATATTACGGACATCTTCTGCCTGATTATAACCTATTTCATAACATAAATATCCATTTTCTTTTAAATAATTTACAGACTGTTTAGTTATCGCCTTATAGAATTTAAGGCCGTCCGTATCACCATCTAGTGCAAGCACAGGGTCGTGCAGCCTTACTTCCTCTGATAATTCATCTATATCTTTAGTAGGTATATATGGTGGATTAGATACTATAACATCAAATCTGTTATCCTCATTTTTATATTGCTCACATTCCGAAGAACTAAACATATCACTCTTTATAAGCTTAATATAATCTGCATTATTATACTTTTTATTATAGTCAGCTACTTTTAGTGCATCATCTGATATATCTATGGCAACAGCTCCATTTTCAGAAGTATGCCCTGATGCAGCAAGTGATATAATTATACAGCCTGAACCTGTACACATATCAAGCACACGGCTTTCAGAGTTAGTCAGCTTCATAACTTCTTCTACAAGAATTTCTGTATCCTGCCTTGGAATAAGCACATTGGCATTAACCTTATATTCCCTGCCATAGAAATTCACAATTCCGGTAATGTGCTGTAAAGGAATATGCTCTGCCCTTTTATTAATAAGTTCTGCGTATTCTGCAAGCTTTCCACTATCTATCTTATCCATTGAATTAATAAGATATTGTGTTCTACTAATGCCCATCACAAGCAATAGCAGCTCGGTTGCATCATACTGGGCATTTTCTATACCAAAATCCTCAAGAAACTGTTTTCCATAATTAACAGCATCCCTTAAAGTCTTAACATTATCTAACTGCATATATCTACCTTATTCTCTATCTCTCTGCTTAAATAATGGCACTTCGTCAGCACTGATATTTTCTTCTTCCTGTTCTGTCTCTTCTATCTCGAAAGCTGCTTCTACTTCTTCAACAGACATATTCTCAGACTCGTCAATATCTTCCTGAACGTTTTCTGTTGTAAAAGTATATTTGCTTCCAGTTTCTGTCTTGATTTTTTCAACAGTTTCGTAGTGGTCTTCTATCTCAAAGCCCTCAGGTAAATCATCATCGGCATTTTCCTGTGACGTTTCATTATCAGCTTCTGTGCTTTCCTGTTCTTTATCATCTGACTCTGCATTTTCCTGTAATGCCTCACCGTCTGACTTAGCATTATCCTCATCTGAATTGCCATTGTCTGTGTCATCAACAGCATTTACTGTGTCTGGCTCAGCTTCAACATTGCCTGTATCAGTTGTATCAGTCTTAACAACATCTGTATCTGAATTTAATGTGTCAGAATTACCATTTTCTGTATCTGACTTAGAACTATCTTTATCCGAATTATAACCGTCTTTATCAGCAGACTCTGCATTTTCATTAACATCTTTATTATTGCTATTATCCCAATTATGCTTATCTGCCTCACCTGTTTTATTGTCTGGCTTATCAGCGGTTTTATTGGTATCTGCCGGCTTTGCTTTATCCGAACCTGCAAGTGACTTACTTTCAACAGATTTCAAAGTTTCTGCCATAGCAACTTCCCTGGCATCAATCTTTCTTGTCTTCTTAGGCTTATGTATTAATTCACCTGTCAGGGCAAGCTTGGCTTCTGCCGCCTTAATATCAGCTTCCATATCAAGTGAAGTCTGATAATATTCCTTCAAAAATGCTTCCCAGTCAAATACTTCCTCAACTGCCTTTATGGCAACTTCTACCATATCCTCATCAGGTTCTCTTGTTGTGAGCTTCTGAAGCCACATTCCCGGTCTGCTTAAAGCAACTGTAAACCCATTATCATTACGTCCTGCCCATCTTATAAATTCATAAGATACGCCTGCAATTACAGGAACTAAAAGCAGTCTTATAACAATCTGTAGTGCTGTATTGTCAACTCTTATGAAAATGAAGAATACAACACTTATAAACATTACTATAAATAAAAAGCTTGTTCCACATCTTTTATGGTATCTTGAACTGTTCATAACATTTTCTACTGTAAGCCTTGCACCATTCTCAATGCAATTGATACATTTGTGTTCAGCACCATGATACATAAATGTCCTTTTAATATCTTTCATCAATGATATAAGAACAAGATATAGTATGAATATTGCAACTCTGACTAGGCCTTCTATAAGATTAAGAAGTGTCTTTGAAGCAACGTATCCTTTAACAAGTCTTGATACATAGTATGGCAGAAGCATAAATAAACCAACTGCAAGAAATACTGACACTATAACTGTAAGTGCCATAAGTACTGATTCAAACTTGTCTTTGAATATTGATTTGCCGATTTCATCAGCCTTGGTCTTCTTCTGCTCATCTGGATCATCATAAAATGATGCTGAGTAGTTGATTGTTGATATTCCTGTTATGAGTGAGTCTATGAAACTTACTACACCTCTTATTACAGGGTAACTCATCCATTTATGTTTTTCAGTAAGAACCTTACTTTCTCTAACGGTAACTTCGATTTCATTGTCAGGCTTTCTTACGGCAATAGAGTATTTGTCTTTATTGCGCATCATAATCCCCTCGATGACTGCCTGACCACCTATACCTGATGGTTTCATAGTTTGGACCTCCAATTTGTTTGATGGAATATTGGTGAGGTTAGCGGACAATGTGTGTAAACCGGACGGGCTCTATGTGCTTTGCTGTAGAGTGCCTGTTCATTGACCTGTCGGACAAGCTCTATGCGCTTTGCTGTAGAGTGCCTGTTTGTTGGATGTGCTCCGGACAAGCTCTAGGCGCTTCGCTATAGAGCTTTGGGGCTGTTATAGCGGTGGGTGAGCGGTTTACGTTGTGGCTAACTCGTAACGATGCCGTTCCAGAAGCAAAAGCTTCTGTCACTGTCGCGGTGCTCCTCGAATAGAAATATATAATACCGTGAATTCCTGCAAGCAGGATTCACAGCATTATATATTCCTATTCTCATCGTTACTCGCGCAAAAAAAAGTTGAGGTCTTGACAACCTCAACTTTATGTTCATAACTAGTTATTAACACCATACTTTCTGTTGAACTTATCAATACGTCCACGAGCTGATGTAGCCTTCTGCTGTCCTGTATAGAATGGATGGCACTTTGAGCAAATTTCTACGTGAATTTCTTCCTTTGTAGAACCTGTTACGAATTCGTTACCACAGTTACAAACAACCTTTGCCTGATAGTATGCTGGATGTATTCCTTCTCTCATTACTTTCACCTCTTTACAATATCTTTATATGATTTATCCTTATTTCTTTTTATCATTTTGATAAACAGCTTTGTTATTGTATCATACACATATATGTAATGCAAGTACTAATTTTAAAAACTTACAAAAAACTTACCAATTTTTTAACTTCCATATATTCCATATATTAATACGAATTAACAAACGCAGCTTTTATATATAATATTTTTATACATAACGGTTCTTGATGATTGTCTTTACGAATTCATCATTATTTCTTGTCTTGGTGAACAGGTCAAGTATTCTTTCTGCAGCTTCATCTGTCTTAAGGCTGTTAAGGGCTTTCCTCATTATGTCTACTGCCTCAAGTTCTTCCTTATCAAGAAGAAGGTCTTCTCTTCTTGTACCCGACTTGGCTATGTCTATTGCCGGGAATACTCTCTTCTCGGATAACTTTCTGTCAAGTACAAGTTCCATATTACCTGTTCCCTTGAATTCCTCAAATACTACGTCATCCATTTTACTTCCTGTTTCAACAAGTGCTGTTGCAAGTATTGTAAGACTTCCGCCTTCTCTCATATTACGTGCTGCACCAAAAAATCTCTTAGGCATATGGAGTGCCGCCGGGTCAAGACCACCTGATAATGTACGTCCACTTGCCTGAACTGTCATATTATAGGCTCTTGCAAGTCTTGTAATACTATCCAGAAGAATAATTACGTCCTGCTTCTGTTCTACAAGTCTTTTAGCTCTTTCTATAACCATCTCAGATACTCTCTTGTGTCTTTCCGGAAGTTCATCAAATGTTGAATATATTACCTCTACGTTATCACCTGTTATTGACTCTTTAATATCTGTAACTTCCTCTGGTCTTTCATCAATAAGAAGAATCATAAGGTGCATTTCCGGGTTGTTCTTAGTAACCGCATTGGCAATCTGCTTAAGAAGTGTTGTCTTACCTGACTTAGGCTGTGATACTATCATACCACGCTGCCCCTTGCCTATAGGTGATATAAGATCAACCATTCTCATCGCTATTGTATTGGAATTCCTCTCAAGATGAATTCTTTCATTAGGAAAGATTGGTGTGAGCGTTTCAAACGCCTTTCTTCTCTGTGCAACAACCGGATTAAGTCCATTTACAGACTCAACATACATTATTGCGGAGAACTTCTCAGCCTGTGTCTTGGCTTTCTTAGGTCCTCTTATTATATCACCTGTCTTTAAGTTAAATCTTCTTATCTGTGATGGTGCTACATACACATCATTCTCGCCAGGAAGAAAATTCTCACATCTTATAAATCCGTAGCCTTCCTGTAATACTTCAAGTATTCCATCCGCCATCTCTGGCTCTTTTGCTTCATCATAAGAAGCCTTACCTTCATTAACTGTATGCTCCTGATATGTACGTTCCTGATATTGGCGCTCCTGATATGGGCGTTTCTCATATCTTTCGTTCTGGTGCTGTCTGTGATTATTATTCACCGCTTCATTATTATTGGTATTATTTATTACTTCATTATTAGTATTAGCTGTTTCAGAATTATTAACTGTCCGTTCAGTAACAGTATTAACAGTTGCCTCATTATCAGTATATCCCACAGTACTCTCATTTTCCTCTGCTGCAATAATAGCATCAATAAGCTCACTCTTTCTCATAGCAGATATGTTCTTTATCTTCTTGTCTTTTGCAAAATCCCTTAATACGCTTACTGAAAGTGTTTCTAATTTCTCACGCATTTAAACCTCCTTAACTTATTCCAGTATTTATTGATTATAAAAAATGCTATTACTCATAAATACCGGATATACACTATGATTAAATTCAATATCAATTGTAAAATAACTATATATAACAAATTAATCTGGGAAACGATACGAATATGTATCTTAGATTTCGTAATTTATTATACATTATTTTTTCCAAAAATAAAAGACTTATATTGATGATAATTTCAGCTTGTGTTATTATATAGTCTATATGATTATTTAATAATATTATTCACGAAAGGAACATATATCTTATGACTAATGCAGAAAAAGCTTTACAGCTTCATAAAGAATGGAATGGTAAATTTGAAACAACTCCTAAGATGAGTATTACAACAAGGGAAGACCTTGCTTTAGCATATACTCCTGGTGTAGCAGAACCTTGTAAGGTTATTGCCAAAGATAAAGAAGCCGCTTATACATATACAATAAAGTCTAACACTATTGCTGTTGTATCTGACGGAAGTGCCGTTCTTGGTCTTGGAAATATCGGTGCACACGCCGCTATGCCTGTTATGGAGGGTAAAGCTGTGTTATTCAAATCATTTGGTGGTGTTAATGCAGTTCCTATCTGTCTTGATACTCAGGATACAGAGGAGATTATTAAGACTGTTGTTAATATTGCACCTGCATTTGGCGGCATTAATCTTGAAGATATATCGGCTCCAAGATGCTTTGAAATAGAAAGCCGATTAAAAGAGCTTCTTGATATTCCTGTATTCCACGATGACCAGCACGGAACAGCTATCGTTGTATTAGCTGGTATCATCAATGGTTTAAAGGTTACAGGAAAGACCAAGGAAGAATGTAAGGTTGTAATAAATGGTGCTGGTTCTGCCGGTGTTGCTATTACTAAGCTTCTTCTTACCTACGGCTTTAAAAATGTTACTATGTGCGACAAATCTGGTATTCTTTCTAAGAATAGTGAAGGTCTTAACTGGATGCAGAAATCTATGATGGACGTTACTAACCTTGAAGGTAAGACTGGTTCACTTGCTGATGCTTTAGTCGGTGCTGATGTATTCGTAGGTGTATCTGCTCCTAATATCGTTACTGCTGATATGGTTAAGTCTATGAATAAGGATGCTATTATATTTGCTATGGCTAACCCTGTTCCAGAGATTATGCCAGATGTTGCGAAAGCCGCTGGTGCAAGAGTTGTCGGTACAGGCCGTTCAGATTTTCCTAATCAGGTTAATAATGTTATTGCATTCCCTGGTATATTCAAGGGTGCATTACAGGGACGTGCTACACAGATAACTGAGGAGATGAAGCTTGCAGCAGCTTTAGCAATTGCTAACCTTATTCCAGATTCAGAACTTTCAGATACTAATATTTTACCAGAAGCATTTGACCCTAAGGTAACCGATGTTGTTGCCAAAGCCGTTATGGACTTAATTAAGTAATATATGTTACCATATTACTATTCCCTTAACGAATTTCTTCAAAAAGAATATGGCCATAAGCTTTACAAATTAGCCCTGAACGGTGGAATGACTTGCCCTAACCGTGACGGGCTAATTGATACAAAAGGATGTATATTCTGTAGTGCCGGAGGTTCAGGCGACTTCGCAGGCGGCAGAAAATCCGATATGGATATTAACACACAGATAGATAATGCCAAAGCATTAATAAAGAACAAATATAATGGCGGTCATTTTATCGCCTATTTCCAGTCCTTTACTAATACTTATGCTGATATAGATTATTTGCGTAATCTTTATATGCCGGTTATCAGGCGTGATGACATAGACATTTTATCTATAGCTACAAGACCTGACTGCATAGATGATAAAGTTCTTGATTTATTAGCTGAGCTTTCCTTAATAAAACCTGTATGGGTTGAATTAGGCTTACAGACTACCAACGAGAACACTGCCCGTTATATAAGGCGTGGGTATCCTCTTAAGACATTTGATGAGTGTGTAAGCACTCTTCGTTCTATTGGAATACGTCCAATTGTCCATATGATAGCAGGGCTTCCCAATGAAAATATGACTGATATGTTAAATACTGCTGACTACATCGCACACTGTGGTGCATCAGGAATTAAGATACAGCTTTTACATATTTTACAAGGTACTGACCTTTGCCAGGATTATGATAAAGGTCTTTTTAATGTGCTTTCACTAGAAGAATATATGGATATTGCAGGACAGATAATAACTCATCTGCCACCTGACATGGTTGTCCATAGAATAACGGGCGATGGTCCCAAATCAATACTTAAAGCTCCTTTATGGAGTTCTAACAAGAAGCTTGTATTGAACTCACTCAATAAACACTTCAAAGATAATAATATTTATCAAGGACGGAACTATGTATGAATACCGATTCGACAACGCTTTATAAGCTGATGATTTTGTATATGTTAAGCAAGGTCAATTTTCCGCTTTCCAATGTACAGATATCAACTTTTATGCTCGATAATGAATATACTTCATATTTTACATTTCAGGAAACAATTAATTCATTAGTTGAAGATTCCTTTATCCAGCAAATGAATTACAGAAACAGTACACAGTACAAACTCACACAGGAAGGCGAAGATACTGTAGCGTTTTTCTATACTAAGATTTCACCTGCAATACGTGAAGATATTGATTCATATCTTGCAAGGAACAAATACGAACTAAAATCCGAGGTTGGAACTACTTCTGACTACTATCGTACTACCAATGGAACTTATATCGCACATCTTCTGGTTAAAGAAGGGGACAGCACACTTATTGAGCTTAACCTTGGAGTACCTTTAGAAGACCAGGCTAAAGATATGTGTGACAAATGGAAAGACTCAAGCCAGGATATATATGACTTTATAATGCACAGACTTTTATAATTATAATGAGGATTAATATGGATAATTGCAAATACAGACATATTCTATTCTTAAGTTATAAAGATATATGCTACAACTCAACATCATATTTTGAACAGCGTATATCAGAAGAACTCATCAATGCTGGTATTAAAGTTACACATCTTAATATTCCAAAGCCAGCCAAAGGTTTAAGCGGCACATTAGCTGATACAGCATATATGTTGCTTAAGCCTTATTTTAACGCAGATTTAGATGCCATAATTGATATTAATACGACTATTCCCTGTATTAAATATAACAATGGATACATTCTTAATAATTTTGATATTCCTGTATGGCATTACATTCTTGACCACCCACTCTACCACTATAAGGCTCTTAAAGTGCAGCTTAACAATTACAATGTAATATGCCTTGATACATTTCACGCAAAGCTAATCAGGGAAAGTTTCCCACATATCAGGGAAGTAAAGGTTATTCCGTTAAGTGCTGATGAATATTCCATCAGTAATATTTCTAAAAAATACTGTCAGGACAATATGGCTGATACTAATTCAGACAGCAGCTACAACACTTTATCATACCATAAATGTAGTAAACGTGCGGTAAAACTGCTATTTACAAGCACTTACACTGACCCTGTAAAGACTGCACTTTTATATAACAAAAGTGGCTTAAATATTCAAAATAATAATATTAACGATAAAGATATCAACGATAATAGCACTAAAAATACACTAATTAAGGATATAGATAATGATTATCTGCTTAATGCACTTCTTAATAATCCTTCATTTACGCAGGAGAAAGCCGTCCAATATCTTAGAAGCCTTAATATATTAGACAATTCTTCTTCAACAATACAATATCTTCACAATAATTTCCTAATAGATGTATATCTGCAATGTATTATCCGTGAGGAGATTGTAAGCACAATAATTAAAAACAGAATTCCAATAACTATATACGGACACGGCTGGGATGCATTTGCCGATAAATGTGATATCTTAATTCCCGAGTACACTAAGTATCTTGATATACGAAAGGAAGTTACTTATAACAGGCTTCCAGCCATATATTCAAATGCACGTCTGTCTTTAAACCAGATGCCATGGTTTAAAGGCGGTATGCACGACAGGATTCCACTTGCACTTATGAATGGCTGTCTATCATTAACTGATACAAGTACCTATTTGACTGATGTTCTGAATATCGGGAAAAATGAGGGTGTATACACATACTCTCTTGAAAATATCGAAGCTGTGCCTGATATCATTATGGATATTCTAAATAACACAGCTGATGATAATTGTGTTCTGGAAAATATTAATTCATTGTCTGATAATGCAAGAGCTTACGCACATAAGCATTTTTCCTGGAAATGCTGGGTAGATAAATTTTTAGATTAATATTAATATATTTAAGAAAGCCGCCTTACAAGTAGTTCATTGATTAACTGAGCCAGCAATTGTTATTTATCATATAACAATTACTGTATTATCAAATTCCTGCCTGCAAGACGGCTTTTATTATTAAATTGGTTGATACTGTTTAGTTAAGCGTATCAGCAGTTTAAAAATGTCATTATTAGATTTATCTAATATATGGCTTTTACCTAGTTGCCACCCTGTGACATCTGTTCTTCCTGCTTTCTGATCATTTTCTTAACCATATTACCACCTACAGAACCAGCCTCAGCGGAAGTAAGGTCACCATTGTAGCCTTCCTTTAAGTTGACACCGATTTCTGATGCTACTTCCATCTTAAATCTGTCGAGTGCATCCTGTGCATTCTTCTTAGTCTTTGATGAAGTTGAACTTGAATTTGAACTAGCCATAATAAACCTCCGTCCTTATGTCCTTAGACATATTCTTTATTAGATAAGCTTCATTGCTTATCTTGGTATTATTATGTGCTTATACCGTCTGTTTATTATACCAATTTATGGAAGATATCTTTCATATATCTTAAAACCGTCAAATATTACATACCAGCGGTTGCCTGCCGCAGCCATAACTGTTACATATTCTTTTCCATCTTTTTCTGCAAAATTAACAAGACAGTTATGTGCTTCATCTGTATAGCCCGTCTTTCCTGCCTTAATGGTTACTCCCGGCACTTCATTACCGACCATTCTTGAGAACATTGTGCTTGTAAGATGTATTCCATCAGGGTGCTGTGGTGTAGACGCAGTTGTATACTGGTATGTTCCAAGAACCTTTGCACACACCTCATTACTCATAGCATATTCCATAATCATCGCCATCTCTGCCGGCGTTGTATACTGATTGACATCGTGAAGTCCTGACGGATTGCAGAAATGTGTATTCTTCAATCCCATTTCTTCGCATTTCTCATTCATAAGCTTAACGAATTCTTCTTCTGAACCAGCAGTTATCTGTGCTATTCCGTATGCCGCATCTGCTCCTGAGGGAAGTGCAAGTCCATATAATAAATCATTGGCTGTCACTTCTTCATCAACACTAAAACCTGCAACTGATGCCTGCTGTATATACAGATTATTAAGCTCTTCAAAACCAAAACGGTACGTTTTTTTCAAATCCTGTATATTCTCAACTGCTATTATAAGTGACATTACCTTTGTCATAGAGGCTGGATATATTCTTGTATCTGCCTGCTTGCCTGCTATAAGCTGGTTATTGGTAACATCAAGAAGTGCCACATAAGGTGACTGTATATCACCATCAAGCATTTCCTTATAGTCTGGTGACTTTGCGGCACACTTAAATACCGGTTCCTGCTGTATAACTGTTATATTATTATCTTCTATAACATTATCTGTAAGAACTGCCTGCTGTTGTGCATTACTATCATCTGCACGCGAACTTATTGCTTTAACTGACTTGGTGACGACAACCGATATTACTAACAATAATATAGCTGCAAATAAATTTCTCTTGATAAGTCTTATCTGTGCCTGTCTTTTTCTCTTCATTGCCATAGCCTTCTTCTTTCTTGCTCTATTGGCTCTGACAGCTTCATCATAATCTAAATACTCACTCATACTGCCCCCAGATACAATTAATCATTAATATACTGTGTACTGACAGCAAGTTCATCGGCTAATTCTTTACCCCTAATAAGAGTAACAAGTTCAAGTCCTAAATCAACAGAAGTACCCATTCCTCTTGAAGTTGTTATATTACCATCTGTAACAACTCTCTCTGTCTTAGATGCAACCTCAGCCCCTTCTAACATATCCTCAAAGCCCGGGAAAGCTGTTGCTCTCTTTCCTTTAAGGAAGCCTAACTTTCCAAGTACGCTTGGTGCGGCACATATTGCGGCAATTCTGCCACCAGCTTCATTATGCACCTTAAGCATATCAATAAGCTTGTCACAATCATAATATGTCTTGTGTCCCGGTCCTCCCGGAAGGAAGCATACATCTTCATCGTTACAGTTAATATCTTCAATAAGCTTATCTGCTTCAACTATAATATTCTGTGCACTTTTTACTGATTTATTACCAGTAATTGATACAGTGTCAACACCTATATTCGCTCTTCTTAATATATCTATAACTGCAAGTGCTTCTACAGTTTCAAATCCATCTGTTAAAAAAGCTAAAACTTTCATTTATTAATCTCCATTTCTACTAAATGTCTTAATCTACCGATATTTTATAAAATGTTATTTATTAGCGTATTGTTTTTATAAAATTTTAATTAAATCAATTTATTTTATAGTATATCACTTTTTGTTATTTCATACCATACTTTATAACACTTTAATTACAACTTTAATTAACTTTAATTCAATTATAACTAATTATTTTTTAGTCAAGCTGAAAACATTTTTATCATTATGTCTTGTGGTTTTGAATACTATGTGTTATCATATATAAATAAATATTTGAATGTTGGAGGCACATATGTTTAAACTTATAAGTGATACTTCATGTGACTGGATTAAGGAGTACGCAGAAGAGCATAATGTTACATTAGTTCCGTTATATACTACATTTGACGGACAGACTTATTATAAAGAACAATTTGAAATCAGCTATGATGAATTCTATAGAAAAATGACAGATGAGAACGCATTTCCTAAATCTTCTCTTCCTTCTATTCAAGATTATACCGATGCATTTATGCCATCAGTTGAGGCTGGTGTACCTATTATATGCTGTTGTATATCAACATACTTCTCTGGTTCATACAACTCAGCCTGCACTGCAAGGGATATGATTATTGAAGATTATCCGGATGCTAAGATTACTGTTATCAATTCTTTACAGAATTCAGCTTCTATGTCTTTATTTGTATATGAAGCTATGTGTATGAGAGATGCTGGATATTCTTATGAAGATACAGTTAAGAAGCTTGAAGCTATGCGTCCTTTTGGAAGAATTATATTCACAACAGAATCTCTTGATTACTTAACTAAAGGTGGACGTCTTGTAAAGACAGCTGCTATGATTACAAGCAAGTTAAATCTTCGCCCTATTATTATTATGAAGGGTGGGGAAATCGGCGTTGGCGGTTTCTTTAGAACAAGAAAGAAAGCTAAAGCAAAGGTTATCGAATTATTATGCAAGCATTTTCAGGAGTCAGGACTTAATATCAATGATTATGATATAACAGTTGGATATTGCACTAACCCTGAAGAAGCAAGTGAATACAGAAAAGAAGTTGAGGAAGCTATAAGCACTAAGCTTCTAGAGTCAGGAGTTGAATTCAAGACACGTATCGGTGTTGTTACTTCGTGCCATACAGGTCCTACTGCACTTGGGGTTGCACTTATGCCTAAGTTTGATAGATTTGAGGCTTAATTAGGATGGCTTCAAATATAAATAATGTGTCATTTGATGATTGATTTCTACCTTTATTGGGTGGCGGACGGACGTAAAATGGTGGGTGAATACACACTGTGATGAGCGGACGGACGGGTGACACAGCTACGTGATTGTATAAAGACAATTGGATATTCTAAGCCTTTCTTATTTAGGTGGTGAGGACGGACGCATACGCTCCTATTCGCCATCGTGGCTCAGTAGTCGCTTGGCAGGACATCGTGTCCTGCCATTGCTGGTTTATGGGGAAGAAAGGCTAAGAATATCTCAGTTGTCTTTATAAATCATCCTCTTTAGCTGTGTCACCCGCCTCGCTCATCGCATTGCGTATTCGCTCACCATTTTGCTGGTTTCATCATTATATACGCCGACTTATCATCTGAACAGCATAACTCTTACATATAGTTCTGGCTTTCCTCTAAATTATGAAGCTCTATACAACTACGGCTGTACAGCTGTTGCATTTTATCGCAATACAGGCAGGGGAGGGGCTTGCTGATGGCGGGGTGTGGTGCTGTGTTTTATAAGACAATTGGCGAATATTCCAAGCTATTCTTACAATAAACAGCAATGGCAGGACACAATGTCCTGCCAAGCGACTATTAAGCCACGATGGCGAATAGGAGCGTATGCGTCCGTCCTCACCACCTGAATTAAGAATAGCTTAAGAATATCCAATTGTCTTATTACACAGCACTGCACCCCGCCATCAGCAAGCCGCTCCCCTGCCGTCCGTAGCAAAACATAACCCAGACCTATACATACCACCACAGTTGTATAAGCTTCACAAAAATTATAACGCCTTAATTCTCTCAAGTGCCTTAACAGTATTCTCATAAGATCCAAATGCTGTAAGTCTGAAGTATCCTTCACCGCTTGGTCCAAATCCTGAACCTGGTGTACCTACTACATTAGCTTTCTCTAAAAGATAATCAAAGAATTCCCAAGATGTCATCTTATCCGGAGTCTTTAACCAGATATATGGTGCATTAACACCACCTGATACTGTATAACCCGCTGACTTTAAGCCTTCAAGAATAGTCTTTGCATTATTCATATAATATGCAATCTGTTCTCCTGTCTGCTTCTGTCCTTCTTCTGTATATACAGCCTCTCCTGCTCTCTGGATAATGTATGGAGCACCGTTAAACTTAGTGCCATGTCTTCTTGCCCAGAGGCTGTGAAGCATAACATCTCCACTCTTTAAATCCTTAGGAATAACTGTGAAACCAAGTCTTGTACCTGTAAATCCTGCATTCTTAGAGAATGAACGAAGTTCTATGGCACAAGTTCTTGCTCCTTCACATTCATATATTGTATGTGGTACATTTTCTTCTGAAATATATGCTTCGTAAGCTGCATCATATATAATAACTGCACCTACCTTGTTAGCATAGTCAACCCATCTTTGAAGTTCATCTTTAGTTATTGTTGAACCTGTTGGGTTATTAGGAAAACAAAGATATATAATATCAGGTGTTTCCTTGGGAAGTTCTGGTGCAAAGTTAGTCTCTGCTGTACAAGGCATATAGATAACATTGCTCCACTTCTGCTGTTCTGGAATATAATCACCTGTTCTGCCAGCCATAGCATTAGTATCTACATATACCGGATATACAGGGTCACATACTGCAATCTTATTATCAACCGAGAAGATGTCTCCGATATTACCTGAATCAGACTTAGCTCCATCACTTACGAATATTTCATCAGCAGATATATCTGCACCTCTCTTCTTATAGTCGTGCTCTACAATAGCATTTCTTAAGAACTCATAACCAAGATCTGGGGCATATCCGTGGAATGTCTCTGCCTTACCCATCTCATCAACTGCATTATGTAATGAATCAATAACTACTGGTGCAAGTGGAAGTGTAACATCTCCGATACCAAGGCGGATAATCTCCTTGTCTGGGTTAGCTGCACTGTAAGCACTTACCTTCTTGGCAATTGTTGAAAACAGATAACTTCCTGGAAGCTTTAAATAATTCTCATTAATCTTAAACATTCTTCTCTCTCCTTATCCTATACATAAATCATTTGCAAGTATTATACACTACTATTATTCTAACAACAATATAAAGGATAATAAACCTAATAATAATAACCGTTACTATACATTTACCGCTATGTCCCAAGATAAAATCTTAATAATCTTTCATATTCTTCATTAATTGCAAGCACAATGTTATTATCTCCGTGTGTGTTATCAGGATGATATATTTTCAACAAATCTTTGTAACGTTTCTTAACAGAGTCAGTATCATTAACACCTTTAAAGAATATCTTGACATTTTCTGCATCAGCCATAGTTCTTCGTGCTTCGCGATACACCTTATCCCTGTACATAAGCTTTTCTCTGTTAAACCTCTCCTTGTCAATTGCAAGCTGTCTTGTCTCTTTTTCAAGTATAGTCCACTTCTGATCAAATAAAGACTGCTGGCTCTCAAGCTGTTTCTTCATAAGCTGGTTCTTTCTCTGCTGGCTTCTTAACATACCCTTCTGTATATCAATAAGCTGTCTGTCCTCTTCAAGAGACTGGCTTAATTCATTCAATCTTATATTCTCTTTGAACAGAAATTTCTTCTGTTGTTGTTCACTAAGAGTTTCAAACTTTTTCTCATCCATAAACAACCCTCTCTAATAATTACTTTGCACTATGAAACCAGAACACCTTAACAGGCTGACATCCCTCTTTGGTTCTTATCGTATGGGCCACTCCTGCGAGTGCAACAAATGAATCACCCGCCTTAATCGGAAATATCAGATCATCAAGCTTGGCATACCCCTCTCCTTCTAACACATAAAAGCCTTCCTGGTCATTATGCACGCCTGGTTTATCTGAAAATTCATTAGAAGCATATATTGTTGTTCCCGAAGAACATCCATTAGTACAGCCATTCTCTGCTGTAAGAAATCTGTGTGTTCTGCTGTCCGCTCCCTGTGTCCTAATAACTTCTTCCATAGTTACATATGGCTTCATAATCTAATCCTCCTAATTAAACAAAATGGAGTCAATGCCAAAACACCGACCCCACTTGACTTTATATAATTAATTATTATCTGTTCTTATATGCAAGCATCTCTGTATAAGCAAGAAGAAATGGTCCAACACCCTTAGCATCATCTTCAACGATTGGCTCTGACATATAATAATCATATGTACCTGGTCTGTTACCCTTGCCACCAAGTCCTGCTACAAGACAGATGCCACCAAGTGACATCTCACCATCTTTAGTGTTAAGATATTTATCACATATTCCATTAATAGCTTTTTCTGCATATTCTCTATAGTTTTCTGGAAGATATCCTAATCTTACACCCTTAAGAATTGCATATGCCATAATCGAGCTTCCACTTGTCTCAAGATAGTTCTTCTCCATACCACCATAATTAACTACCTGATACCACATTCCGCTTTCATCCTGATACTTAAGCATTGAATCCATAAGTTCAACAAATGCGTCCTCAAGCATCTTACATTCTGCATCATACTTGTGGTCTGAATTATCAACCTTATCAAGAGTGTCAAGTAATGCCATAGCATACCAGCCGCTTGCTCTCAGCCAGCAATGCTGTGAAAGTCCTGTAACCTTGTCACACCAGAATGCTTCCCTGCTGACATCAATAGCATGATAATATAATCCATTAAGAGGATTCTTCATATTCTCAATAACATACTTGAACTGTGCAAATATATCTGGATAATTCTTTCTATTATTAAACTTAGTCTCATATTCAAGGTAAAATGGCTGTCCCATATACATACCATCAAGCCATACCTGATTAGGATATATATCCTTATGCCAGAAAGATCTTGCTTCATTGTTACATCTAGGCATAATCTCAATCTGTGAATATACTAAATCAATTGCCTTTCTATACTTTTCTTTACCTGTAAGGTCATAAAGTTCAAATAAAGTCTTACCAGCATTGACATTATCAATATTCTTCTCTCCAATGCTGTATCCATCTATTGTTCCATCTTCGTGAACTCTGTAATCGATGAAATTATCTGCGAACTTAAGATACTTCTCATCCTTAGTCACATCATACATCTGAAGCACAGCCTTTATCATAACCCCATCAATATAATTCCAGTTAGACTTAAGACCCTGTCTTATCTTTTCAATATTCCACATAGGTGCTTCTGGTGTGCTCTTTTCGAGCAATTCATCAATATACTTTACAATAATATCCATCACGTTTCTCCTTAACATTCTCAATTTGTTATAATTGTATCAAATCCTGTCCAATTTTACAACATTTTTTGTCATAAAATACAATTTGTTTATAAATTTATTATACCTAAACTCTCTTGTCGTATTCTGTCAGAAAAGGTAACTGATTAATATTTTCTAAAGAACTAATAGCAGATAACAGCATTATCAGGAACAACAGCTTTATATGATACTCCCATACCATCGGTATTTCTGATAATTGAAGTAACTGTATTGACATTGCCAGCTTTGATATATTCAAGCTTAATATTCATTCCTGTCTCATATCTTATAATGTCAATATTGTTCGCAGCATTAACATCATATATATCATTGTGTCCGTCAAGCATAATATACATATGCGTGTTGCCATCAACTACAACAGGCATAATCTTTGATATAACACCTGTTACATTTTCTGTATTAGTAATCTCCTGCGTAGATTTATCAACAATTCCATTATCCTTAAGAAGCTGGATATAATTAGATTCACATTGAAGAACAGAATCACCAATTGCCACATTCTGGTACTTCTCTATGTTAAGCATTGCATAACATTTTACAAGCCCTGCATCATCTTTTAATGCCATAAAATATGTCGGCTGTCCACTTACATTAATTAAAAGTGGAAATGTCGCTTTATATCCAAGATTCTGCACCCGTCCTTTGGCTGAATCCATAGCCGAATATTCCTCAGCTCCCGAAACCTCATAATAACGTGTCTCCATTGTACGCTGGTTCATAAGCACAAATCCTACATTAGAATTATCCTGTCCAACTGATGTGATTCCTGTATATACCCACACATCGTCCTCAAGTGCTATATAATTATAACCATCCGTTGTCTTAAGGCAGTCCCTCTGGCTTAAAATACTGTTAATAAATCCATGCTTAAGACTTCCGTTATAATCATACAAATCAATAAGAAGCTCTGCTGAATACACTTTATCAACCCACGTTGGAACATCTTCCACCTTATAATCTGTCATTTCGCCTGTAACTGCATTACAAAGCACAACCCTGCCTACTGTCTGTCCGCCAAACAGTCCTATATTAAACTTCTTAACAGGGCATACCCAGTAAGGCGTTCCCTCATCATCAATCTCGAAGTTAATACTATCAAAAATATATGTTGGATATGCAAATCTTAAATGCCTGTATATATATCTTGAAAAATGATCCGACTCCGAATACTTAATCCCCTCTGAAAGCCTTACACATTCAGCCTCCTGTGTTGTCATATCAATTCTTATATATGCTGGAATACCCTTCTTATAGTTAGCAAACCATTTAATAAGATTGCCATATTCAAGTGGTGTAACCCTGACTGGCTTTTCTTTATAATTAATCTGTGAATACATATCCGCAACTTCATACTGGGAAACCATATCAACCATAGTTCCCATTACTCTTGTACCAATAATCGAAGCTGACTCCTTATCAAGCAGTGGAATCTGGTCATACGAAACTTCCCTGATATCATCTGTAAAGCTTCTGTTCTCCACTGTTAAGAGATTCCGGTACTTTGCCGCATTAATTATTGGCGAAGATAATACATTGCCAACTACATATACAACAACAAATGCAATCGTAACATTAAGAAGCACCTTAAATATAATACTACCTGCCTTAGTCTTAAATTCAAAATGAGGGACTTTTATTGTATTATTATTAATGTCTTTATATCTGGTGCTTCCCTCCTTATGGTTCATTATCCACTGGGCAATTGTAATTATTATCATAACAAATATAATAAATCCCCAAAATCCCTGTGAATGTATATTAATTGCAGGGAGCTTGATATAGTAATACACTGCTGCAACAACAATAACAACAAACGCCATAATAAGCTTCAATCCATTACTGACTTTCTTCATAATACTCTTACCTTTCCTCTTAATTCAATATGCTATGTTAAAATTGTATTAAACTGCAAAGCATTTAACCAATCCATATAAAATCATAGACATATATGTTTATTTTTATAATCTTAATATTAATCTTAACATATATTTTATTGACAATCCATAATTTTAGTATAAAAATGATAATTGGAAAATATATGCTATAAAGGATGGTAACTAAAGTGAAAACAGGAATTGTATTTGAGGGCGGCGCATTCAGAACCATATTTTCTTGTGGTGTTATGGACGCTCTTGTTGAAAATGATATTATGCCAGATTATATGATTGGTGTATCTGCCGGTGCGGCATACGGCGTATCAATGGCTTCAAAACAGCCCCGCCGTAATCTTGATGTACTTATGAAATACCGCAATGACAAAAGATATCTCGGTCTTAGTAATATGATTGATAAAGATAACAAGTCTATCTATGGATTGGAATTCTCCTATGAAACAATCCCTAATGAACTTAATCTGTTTGATTATGATGCTTTTAAGCAGTATAAGGGTGATTTCTACTGTGTAGTTACTAATCTTCTTACCGGTCAGCCTGAATATATGAAATACACCGGTGATGACAGGACTAACACCGTGCTTAAAGCTACCTGTGCACTGCCTATGCTGTTTCCGCCAATTATTATTAACGATGTTCCGTATATGGACGGCGGATTATCAGACTCAATACCTTATCTTAAAGCCATTGAGGATGGTTGTGACAGAATAATTGTCGTTCTTACAAGACAGTCAGGCTACACTAAGACAACTTCACGCTCTACTAAGGCTATTGCATATTCTTATAGAAACCAGTACCCTAAGATTACAGAAACTATGCTTACAAGAGCCAGCCGCTACAATGAAAGCCTAAAAGGTCTTGAACAATATGTTAAAGAGGGACGTATCATAACTATACAACCTACAACAAGCAAGGGCTTTTCACGTCTTGAAAAGGATAAGAACAAAATCCTTTCTATGTACAATGACGGCTACAACCAGTGCTATGAACTGCTGGATACCATCAAAGAATTCTATGAAATTAAATAATTTTATGGAATTAAATAATTCCACATAATCCGCTTATTATTAATGTATACACTCTGTTTATTCTTCAGAAAATGGAGTGCATACATTAACATCTTAATAATTCCCGCATACAAAGTCTTTCACTATTCCTATCGCTTCCCTGACCATATAATTAACAAACAACACATCATCGCTCCCGCTTGCTATTCCACTTACATGTGTCAAGCCTTGTCCCTTAGCTAAAAGCTTAGACCTGAATATATGGAAATTATTCGTTGCAATGCCTACCGGAGAGCTGAAATCTGAAATGTATTGTACGGAATATTTCATATTCTCATTAGTATCTGTTGACTTATCTTCCATAATTATTCTGTCACTATCTATACCTCTTTCGCATAGATATTCATACATTGCAAGTGCTTCTGTCTTATTCTCGCCACGTCCTTGTCCACCCGATACTATTATCTTACATTCTGTATTAATACATGCGTAATCATAGGCAGAGTCAAGTCTTCTTTTAAGTGAACGTGTTATTCGGTCGCCTCTTATCTGACAGCCTAGCACTATTACATATTCACAATTATAATCTGGCTTTTGCTTCATACTTATAACTATAAGGCTCTCAAGTATTGCAAATATAACAAATCCTGTTATTATGACAACTCTTACTATATTCTTCACAAGCTGTGGGATATCTATAATTCCTTTGGCATCTAGTGTTCCTGCTATGTATAAGCCTGCAAAGAAAATTGTACCTAAAATCCATATCCATATAAATGAAGATTTACGGCCTGCATATGATACACATAGTATATAGTAGGCAAGGCATATTATGGATAAAATTAAGCATATATATCTCATATGTGGTTTCACTTAGTGCTCCTTTACTGTTTGGTGGATTGTTTCTTATTGACTATATCCAATAAAACTTATTAGTTATAATCATACAGATATTTTGTCTTTTTGTCTATTTTTTGATAATTAATTGTATTGACACTGGTTTTAAAGGTTTATACACTTTAATTAATACAATTAATATGTCTGATTTCCTCATATTTAAAAGTGAGTGTCAGGCAGGAAAAGGAGTTTTTATGTTTAAATATAATAAAGATGTTATACCTACTGATTGTGAACCAGGAGTCACACGCAAAATTCTCTGTTATTCTGATGACCTTATGATGTGCGAGATTACTTTTAAGAAAGGCTCTAAGGGGAACTTTCATAAGCACGAACATTTACAGATTACTTATATTGCCAAGGGAAGCTTTGAATTTACAATTGGTGGCGAAACCAAGATTGTAAATCAAGGCGACAGTGTGTATATGCCATCTAATGTTGAGCACGGCGTTACTGCACTTGAAGACGGCATACTTGTCGATGTGTTCAATCCTATGCGAAAAGATTTTCTTGCTTAACCGCATTACAATTAATGTATTGGATTTTAGACCCTTTTCGTGCGGGTGCGCATAATCGGCACATAGTGTCTTTTATGTAATATACCATATAATTAAATAAAAACTGCGGGACATACATAAATGATACTCAAATATCATCTATATAATATATCCCGCAGTTTTTATGTTCTTAAAATATTATCGCAATAATTTAACAATATTCTTAGTATCAATTAAACTGCCTACCACCACTGATATCTGTAACAGACAATTACCTATTAACCGTTATATTAAGAAATGCATCCTGTCCGATATTCTTTACGCTCTTTGGCACTGTTATCTCTTTAATTCCACTTGACATAAATGCCGCATAGCCTATATTTTCCAAACCATCTGGAAGTATCACCTCTGTAAGATTAGTACAGCCTGAAAAAGCATATGTACCAATGTTCTTAACTGATGATGGTATTGTCACACTCTTAAGATTGGTATTGTTATAAAATACACCTGAGGCAATTGTTACAACTCCATCTTTAATAGAGTAATTCTCTTTATTCTGGTCAGCTTCATAAAGAATATTATTGACAATTATATCATTAGAGTCCTTTAACTTTTCTGCCCTCCATCTGGTTTCAGTAAATGCGTGTGTGCCTATATCTTCAACTGACTCTGGTATGACTATTTCTTCAAGGTTATAACAAGATAAAAAAGCATTTGAAGATATGTAGGTTATACCCTGCTCTATAGTTACTTTTTTAATCATCGTATCGTCCCTGAATGCACCATCGCCTATTGTGGATACACTTTTACCGTCAAGAACTGCTGGAACAACAAGTTCATCTTCCGACCTGCCCTTATCTGTAAGAGCAGTAATTGTAAGCGTTCCGTCTTCATTCTCTGTATACTGGTAAAGAGCAATTTTAATATTCTTTCTACCACAGCCTGATATTGCTAATAACATAATAAGTATCAAGCCTGCCACCAACATTTTCTTATGTATCTTCATTAACAGCCTCCCTTAGCCCACATATAGCAGAATGCCTGTGTTCTTGCCGCAAATCTGCAATTCTTAAGAAGTTCTTTCACTTCTTCTTTAGTGTACCACGAAGCTGTTATTTCTTCCATAGTTGATGTACTTTTAGAAAATGTTCCTTCTGCCTTTCCAATGACTACCTGATTAGTTTCATTTGAAAAACCTATTGCACTGTAGCTGTCATAAAGCTTATCATCAATCCTTATAAGATTAAGTCCTGTTTCTTCCTTCAGCTCTCTCTTAGCCGCAACCTCCGCCGTTTCGCCCTCATCAATAAGTCCCGCCGGGAAATTGTATACATAATCTCCTACGGACATTCTGTATTCCTTATTGATAAGTATTTTCCCGCCATCAATATCTGTCGCAACTATAACAACCCCGTCAGGTCTGTCATTATGAAGGTCAGCCAATGAACTCACATTATCATTACGGCTTATTATTTCATATACCTTGGTTCTGTTATCCTCTGTTGTATATGTAATATCATATCTGTTAATAAAATGTCCGTCTAAAACCTTCTTGATACCTTCAAATCTCATTTTATTCCTCACTTCTTATTCTGCATGCATAGAAAATGCTTCCATATCGTAGCTCTTAAGGTTATCATATATCTTTCTGTCATCGGCTTCTGATAAGAGCTTATCCCTGTCTTTGGCTACAAGCATTTCATTCTTGCTTGAACGATGATGGCTAGGTCCGCCTACACAGCCTCCTTCGCACGCCATTCCTTCAACAAAGTCAGCTTGAAGTCTGTCCATTTTTAATAGCGTAAGTGCTTTCTTACATTCTGCTCCACCTGAACATTTTTCTATAGTGAACTTAGATGGGTCTTCACCTAACTCCTTCATACATTCTACTACAGCGGCAGCAACTCCACCACCATTACCAAATCTCTTGCCATATACACTTGCCTGCTGGCTGCTGTTAGCTTCAGCCTCAATCTTAACGTCCTTAGCTCTAAGCATTGCTCTGTACTCACCTACTGTAAGAACATAATCAGCATTTCCTTCTAAGTCCTTGTTACGTCTTTCATCTTTCTTTGCAATACAAGGTCCGATAAATACCGTTACTGTGTCCTTATCCTTAGACTTTAACATTCTTGAAACCGCACACATAGGTGATACAGTTGTCGATATATTGTCTGTTAATTCAGGATAGTGTTTCTTTATCATATTAACAAATGCAGGACAGCACGATGTTGTCATCTTTTTGCCCTCTTTATTAGCTTCAAGCCATTCCTTTGCTTCTGCACCGGCTGTCATATCACCACCAAGGGCAACCTCTACCATATCAGAAAATCCAACTTTCTTGCAGGCTGTTCTTATACTGTCCATTGTAATATCTGCACCAAATGAACCTTCAATTGCCGGTGCTACCATAGCGACAACCTTTTTACCTGATGTAATTGCCTTAATAACATCAACTATATCTGTCTTAGAACCAATAGCACCGAATGGACAGGCGTGTATGCAATGTCCACATTTAATACATTTACTGTCATCTATCTCACATATACCATTTTCGTCCATAGTAATTGCACCTACCGGACAGATTTTCTTACAAGGTCTAATCAAATCTGCAATAGCATTATATGGACAGGCTTTAGCACACTGACCACATTCTTTACATTTGTCAGGGTCAATATAAGCTCTGTCGCGCCCCATAGATACAGCCCCAAACTTACACGCCTGCTGACAGGCTTTAGCCATACATTTTCTACAATTATCTGTAACTATATAATGTGAAAGTGGACAGTCAGCACATGCCGCTTCTATAACCTGAACCACATTATCCTTACCTGTCTTAGGTGTTTCTGATGGACACTTTCCTTCTGCAAGTCTTATACGTTGTCTTACAACTTCACGCTCTTTGTATACGCAACATCTGTACTTCGCCTGAGGTCCCGGAAGCAGCTCATATGGAAGCTCCTCCTTCTTCTCTTCAAGCTGTCCAGCATAAGTGAGCTTTGCAACCTGATATAATATTTCATGTTTAATTTTCAGTATATTAGCATCATTAGAAAGCATATCTTTTGTCCTCCTGTAATCAAATATATTTACTAAGTAGATACAGTATAGCACACTTAATATATGTTTCCTAACCCTTTTTTAACTTTTCCCTCTAAACCCCCAATCAACAACATACCAGCCAAAAAATCATCACACCCCAACAATCAACTTATACTCCCCCAACAACCAGCAATGCCCAGACATAAGTCTGGGCGAGCATCAGTTATTATCCAAAATCTTCAAGAAACCAATCAAAAAACAGAAAAGTCAATATCCACCAAACTCCCTGATATCATCTTTTCTCCATATTAGTGTCCCTCATCAATAAATTAATTCCTAAGTAAATCAATTCAAGAACGTAAATCAGATTGGGGAAGCTTATAGTTGCATAAGAAGGCGATGGGGAGCCGCCGGTCCTTAGTCGACAGCCCTAGCTGGCGACTTAGTACCGCTGCGAGCGACACTCAGTGCAAACGTGTCTTCGTTGTAACTATAAGCTTCCCCAATCCTCGCTCACAACCTCAATTAATTTATTGCTACCACCTTATAATCCTGCTCCTCCACAGCCTTCTTAAGTACCTCATCATCAACTTCCTTTGCAAGTGTCACGACAGCCTCATTCTTCTCGTGGCTTACAACTGCCCCGCTTACACCGTCAACTGACTCTAATGCCTTCTTTACTCTTGCCTCACAGTGTCCACACATCATACCTTCAATATTCATTGTCTTTGTCATTTTATTATCCTCTTTTCTTTTATTATTAATATCCTGTGATGTAATATTATTCACAGGGCTATTATCAGTATTGTCTGTTGTCTTAACAATAAGACCCTTTCTGGCAGCTTTCTTTTTGTATACCTCATCTCTTGCTGTGTCATATATCTTTACAAGATTAAGCCTTAAAGCATTAGTCACAACACAGAAGCTTGAAAGGCTCATCGCCGCCGCACCAAACATAGGATTCATCTCCCAGCCAGTCAGATGTATCCACACACCTGCTGCAAGTGGAATTCCTATTATATTGTATATGAATGCCCAGAACAGGTTCTCGTGGATATTTCTTATCGTCCTGTGGCTGAGCCTGATAGCCGCCGCAACATCACTTAAGCAGTTCTTCATAATAACAACATCTGCTGCATCAATCGCCACGTCTGTTCCTGCACCAATCGCAATACCTATATCTGCTGATGTCAATGCTGGTGCATCATTAATTCCATCACCAACCATTATTACTTTGCCATACTTCTTAAGACGCTGTATTTCCTTTTCCTTACCGTCCGGAAGAACTCCTGCAATAACCTCATTAACACCTGCTATCTTTCCTATCGCATTGGCACTTCTTTCATTATCACCTGTTATCATTACAACATAAAGACCCATATCCTTTAATTCCTTTATGGCTTTAGGACTGTCCTCTTTTATTGTATCGGCAACAGCGATAATTCCTAAGAATTCTTTATCTGTTGCAAAGAACATAGGTGTCTTTCCATCGCCTGAAAGCTCGTAGGATTTTTTTATATATTCTTGTGGTATTGTTGCCTTTTTGCTTATATAATCTGCATTACCGCCGTATAAGCTGATTTTATCAGAAATATCTGCACTGTCCGCCTCAAATGCTTTAATATACTGTGCACTGGCTTCAAGCCCATTTCCTGCAACTGCATTTGATACATCTATTGATATAATATCTGAATAATCATTCTGCTTTGCTGTATAATCGTAATTCACAACAGCTTTAGCAAGTGGATGCTCACTTCTTGCCTCTAACAGCTTCGCTATTGATATAAGCTTGTCGTCAGTAATTCCATCTGCACTTACAACATCAGTAACTACCGGTTCACCAGCTGTTATTGTACCTGTCTTATCAAGGGCAGCAATCTGCATTTTACCAGTCTGTTCAAGTGAAATGGCTGTCTTAAACATTATACCATTCTTAGCACCAACACCATTACCAACCATAATAGCAACTGGCGTTGCTAGTCCAAGTGCACAAGGACAGCTTATAACAAGCACCGATATTCCTCTTGCAAGTGCAAATCCAGCACTCTGTCCGGCTAACAGCCACACTATAATAGTAACTGCTGCGATTCCTATTACTACAGGCACAAATACTCCTGATACCTTATCTGCTATCTTTGCAATAGGTGCTTTAGTTGCCGCCGCATCACTTACCATCTGTATAATTTTTGATAAAGTTGTATCCTCACCTACTCTTGTTGCAACACATTTTATATAACCTGATGTGTTAAGAGTTGCCGCTGATACACTGTCACCGACATTTTTATCGACCGGGATACTCTCTCCTGTGAGGGCTGACTCATTAACCGCACTCATACCCTCTATAATCTCACCATCAACAGGAATATTCTCTCCTGGTTTTACAACAAATGTATCCCCTTTGTGAACCTGTTCTACCGGAACAACCTGTTCATTACCATCAATAACTACTGTCGCTGTTGTCGCCGCAAGCTTCATAAGGCTTTTAAGTGCATCTGTTGTCTTTCCTTTTGAATGGGCCTCAAGCATTTTACCTATTGTTATAAGTGTAAGAATCATTGCCGCTGACTCAAAATAGAATTCGTGCATATAATGCATTACACCATCCATATCCATACGCACCTGTGCATCAGTCATCGCAAATAAGGCATATGTGCTGTATAAAAATGCTGCACCAGAGCCAAGTGCTACAAGCGTATCCATATTAGGTGAGCCGTGAAGCATACTTTTAAAACCACTTATAAAAAATCTCTGGTTAATAACCATAATTATTATTGTAAGAAGCATCTGTATAAGTCCCATAGCTATATGGTTATTCTCAAGTACACCTGGAAGCGGCCAGCCCCACATCATATGTCCCATACTGAAATACATAAGTATAAGCAGAAATACAAGCGATGCCACAAGTCTTTTGGCAAGCTTAGGTGTTGTTGTATCTTTAAGCGATTCCTCAAGTCCTGCTATTGTTTGATTGCCTTCACTTTTACTACCTGAACTTTCTGAACCTCTTATGCTTGCACCATATCCTGCATCGGTTACTGCCTTTATTATCTGCTCGTCTGCGGCTGCACCCTCAACGCCCATTGAATTAGTGAGCAGACTGACTGAACAGCTAGTTACACCAGGAACCTTGGATACAGCTTTCTCAACTCTTGCCTGACACGCGGCACAGGTCATCCCTGTAACATTGTATTGTTTCAAAATGTATCATCTCCTCCCTTAATCTGTTAAGCACATTAATTATATTGTCTTAATATCTACTACCTTAAAATCTAATCTTTCTATAGTTCTTCTTATTAAATCATCATCAACAGGCTTATCAAGCTGTATTGCAGCTGTCTTTTTCTTTAAATTAACTTCACAGGCCGCTCCATCTATTCTGTTAATCTGATGTTCTATGCTGTTCTTGCAGTTATCGCAGTGCATACCCTCAATTGTTACAAGCTTAGTTGCAATTATGTCACCTGCAAGCACTTTCTTGTCCTCTTTCATTGTTCCACCGCTGCCACAGCAGCCGCCTTCTCCTTTGCCGTGCTTTATGCCGCTTTTTACTGCAAATATTACTATAATAACTAATACTACAATTATTATCGCTGTTCCCATATATACCTCTTTTCTTACTTCATAAACTTCTGCATTGTCATAATAAGTTCATCAACTACCTCATCATCACCATTCTTTATGTCATCAACTACGCAGGTCTTAATATGATTAGAAAGTAATGCTTTATCAAATGCAGTAAGCGCCGCGTTAGCGGCAAGTGCCTGATTAAGAATATCTATACAGTAGGCATCATTCTCAACCATACCGTATATTCCTCTTATCTGGCCTTCTATCCTTTTTAATCTGTTAAGAAGAAGCTTCTTCTCTGAATCACTTCTTTCTTTCATCTTGCTGCCACAACAGCATTGTTTATCTTCTGCCATTCAACCACTCCTTTCGCCTGCTATATTACTGTGTTAATATCATCATCTATAATATATACCCCCTGTGGGTATTTTGCAAGGATAATTTTTCTCATTTAAGGCATTTTAATTTTAAAATGAATTCTATCAGAATTCACTATTACACAAAAAATGTGTATCCGTCAGATAACTACCCAATTATAGCTGCCTGTAAGATACACACTTTACTTTTAATATTCTTTTTTCTGTTATTTTCCTGTACAAGGACTATTAAAGTCACAGTACAAAATTGCCTCTGCTATTCTGTTGTCCCTTTCCAGCCCGCGATATCACTGTCACTAAAAGCATAATCAAGAGGCCTTTTATATATTTGCTCATAAGCTGCCTTCTTCTGCTCATAATCTTTTTTCATCATATCAAAGCTGTTATCACGCTCATTCTTTTCCGGGTCTGGATATATAGGGTCTAATATGTGAAGAACATACTTAACTCTTTTAAATTCCTCTGTATCATCCTTATCCATATCTTTCATCTCAACAAAGCACGATATAATCGGAACATTAAACTTGGCTGCATAAAAGTATGCCCCCCTCTTTGGTGGACGAGGCTTTCTGTAATTAAACCACATTTCCTGCTCTGGATATATAAGAATATACTCTTTCTTATTAACAAGAAGGTTATTAAGTGTTCTATAAAAATGTCTTTCCATATAATCCTTATCTTTGCTGACTGGAATTTCATCTGCATATCTCATAAGAAAACCAAGAAAACCTTTCATTGCAAAGTTAGTATCCTGACTTACGATAAACATTCTGTATCTTCTTGCCTTCTTAATTCCATATCTTATAATCGTTGTATCAACAGGATTAAAATGATTACTTGTTATAATAGCTCCTGATTTAATATGTTTAATCTTCTCTGCACCTACAACCTTTGTATTAGCATTAACGCCAAAAGTTATAAAATCAACAATTCTTCTTGCAAGCCAGTTCCTGTAATGATATGGAATTTCATTACGCTGTTTTACATATTTGCCAAGAAGCTTTTTTCTTCTTGTACTGTCAAGTTCCGGATCGCCGATTTCTACTTTGTCATTAAACCTTCCGTTATCTGCCGCATTTTTAATATTAGCAACAACTTCCTTCTTGCTTCCACCTATTATCATAATCTTATCTTTTCTCCACTTTCAAGCACTTTTCTAAATGTTACTTCTGTATCTGCATTAGCTCCTGCTCTTCTGAAAAGATCAGCCATATGCTCTTTATCTTCTGCCTTCTGTTCATCTGAATAATTCTCTTTGCTCTTAACAATGTCTTCATAATAAACAGAACGTTTAGCATAATCCCAGAAATAACTCTCGTACTGAATTCCGTCATAACACCAAGGCTTATCAAATAAATTATAATGAATTATCTTAGGTGATGGATTCTCAGGCTTGTTTCTGTTAGGCATTGCATCCCAGCAAGATTCAAGATATTCTATCTTACCATAGCACATAGAATTAAGATAATCCTGATCTGGTGCAATACAATCAAAATGATACTTATTAAGAAGATATAAGAAATGCTCTGCAAGCTTAGCCTCTCTTAAAGCCTTCATATTCATAAGAAGCATACCTGAATTAAAGTAATCACCAAGCTTTAAACCAAGAGATTCTGTCATATATCTTTGCAGTTCAGGAGCATCATTAACCGAACTATCTTTGCACACTCCTATAAGATTGCCGTGCATATCTGTATCATAAAGCTCTGATATATCGCCAGGAACAACTATATCACTGTCTATATATATAGCCTTATCATATTCCGGATACATATCTGGAATAAATATTCTGAAATATATTGTCATTGTGAAATAATCTGAACGAAGTCTGTTCTCAATTCTGTCTGTTATCATATCAAGGCTCTGCTTCATATACTTAAATTCCATCTCAAAATTAGGATGATCCTTAACCAGTTCAGCAAGATTATTTCTATTCTCCTCATTAAGCTCCTGGTAAACTACTATTATCTTGTAGTTTCTGTCCTTTGAAGCATTTTCAATAAGTGATATTAATGCAACATGCAGATATGGTGCATATGCATCATCAATTGTAAAAAATATTGGTATTATCTCATTCTTGTTAATCATATTAATTCTCCATTCCAATTATCTTTATTATTTTAATTATTTTAATATTTTTATTTACATATTTTAATTTCATTAATCTGTACAAATACTCATAAATAATAATTATATTTCATAGCTGCCAAGCTCTGCCAAAGCATTTTTGTATTTATTAAACAATACCTCGTATTCTTCTCTTGGTATTTTAAGCGCCTCAAATACTTCTTCTGTCTGCCACGGCTTCACTGTTTCTGTCCTGACATAAGGAAAGAACTTAAAATGTGTTGTAAAATGCTGGAATACTGTATCACTGTGAAGTCTTCTCTGGTCGTTATATTTTCTTTCACATATCTTCTTATTAACCGATAACTTGTTAAGTGCCGACTGGTCTGGCATAAACATCTGCTTTGAAGTACACATTTCACGGCATTTCTTTAAAAGCCCCGTCTTCTTTAACTGTACCATATTCATAAGAAGCACTCCCGAGTTAAGATAATCTCTTTTAAAAATGTTCTTTCTAAAAAACCAGCTTCCGTAATAATCAAGAACTCCAGCTATCTCTACATTTTCCATATTCTGATAATAAAATTCTGTAAAATCTTTTCTGCATATTATATCAGTATCAAGATACAACAGCCTGTCTGGAAGCTCTGCTATCTCATCTGCAAATAATCTTAACATACAGCATGGCGTAAATCTTGTCGACATATTGGCAAGAGGCACTTCTTTATTGAATAAACCGGACGTATCAATAAATTTAATACGAAGTCTGTTATCATATTTCTTCGATAATTCTGTATTACAATAGTCAGAAAGTCTGCCATCTATCGGCTCATAATGCTTATCATTAACAGACATATCAAGCGTTAATACATATACATCAAGGTCTTCTTTGGTGTGTTCCAATAATGATATAACCGCTATAAGAAGCCCATTCTGTATATTCTTATCTCCACAAAACAATATATTCATATCTGTAATCCTGCAATGCTATTACATAACATTCTTTCTTTCATATCTTATATATTCATAATCGCTAAGATGACTTCGCGACTTCATAACTTCATATACCCTATCGTGAAGCATCTTCTGGTTATCCTTTATTCCTGCACCTGTGTCTGGATAAAACGGTCCATCAATATACACATTGACCTTTGGTCTTTTTATAATGTTCTTAAGAAAATGTCTATGCGTATATGTTGTCGTCATCACATACACCGGTTTATTAAGCTCCGCTGGAAAACGGAATGACGTCTTCTCAAATGGTCTTATCTGTGTATAATACGGCCAGACGTGTGCCTCAGGATATATAATAACAGGATGACCCTGCTCAATGTGCTTCTTATACGCTTCTGTAAACTTCTTATACTGGCTTATGGAATCCGGAACAGGAAGTGCACCAAGCTCTGGGAGTATCTTACCTATAACGGGTATTCCATAATTGGCCTGGCTTACTATTACATATACTCTCTTTCCTACACACGCAAGTGCTGGTATTACAACATCTCCTACAGGCTGTGTGTGATTGGCATATACAAAATAGCCATCTTTCTTACACTTCTTTAAAAGCTTTCTATTCTTGTAGCTTATATTAAAAAATAACTTACAGCATATGTAACCTATAACTATTGCCAATACATATATAACCATTGAAGCCATTTTAAATAATAAGCTGTTATTTATCCATTCGTAATTAGTCTTTAACTTAAAACTCTGATTGTGGCTTTTAACAACATCATCTGTGTATGAACTATAATATATAGTTCTGTCAGCCTTCATAATATTATCATCTCCAATCACTGTCTGCTTTATAGAATAAGATATAAAGCAAAAAGCTACAATTTGTTGTATTGTACCCCTCTGCAACCTGTTTGTCAACAAAATGTAGAGTTAACACCCCAAAATGTAGCTTTAATATCTTTCAATATAGTTCTAATTATTATATTACATTCTCTTATTACTATGTGATATGGCTTTCATTACTATATAATATGATTTTAATACTGTAATGCACTCATTATATTATATACAATTAAACAGCTATTCAATTACACATTTTCTTCAATCCATTCATATAAATCGCTGAATATATCCTCACGGTCTGTTTCACTGTGAAGTTCGTGTCTGTCATCTTCATAAAGATAAAGTTCAACATTATCCACATATTTAGTATACATTTTAAATGCCTTCTTTACACCCTTACCATAATCTCCTACCGGGTCTTCAAGTCCTGATGCAAATAATACAGGAAGCTTATCCGGTGTCTTTGCTATATTCTTCTTATCAATATCATATTTAATAACATTTAAAAATCCTATATACGCATTGGCTGTGAACTTATAAGAACACTTAGGGTCGCTTAGGTACTCATCAACTATCTTAGTATCCTTAGTAAGCCAGTCGTTAGCTGTCCTGTTGTCCTTAATTCTCTTATTATATGCACCGAACATAATCGTATTGAGGAGTTCACTTCTATATCTTTCTCCCCTTACAAGCTTCGCAATATGTGCAAGCTTAAGTCCGCTGTCAACAACTGCCTTAGGCTGGTTGCCTGTTCCTAAGAATATAACTCCGTCAAGCTCATCTCCATATATGCTGGCATATTTTCTTGACATATATGAACCCATACTATGACCGATAAGAACATATGGAAGGTCTGGATAATTCTTCTTCATTATAAGTGTAAGCCTGTGCATATCTTTAATTAAAAAGTCTGCACCATGATTACCCTTGGCAAAATATCCCAGATCTTCATCACTATTAACTGAATCTCCGTGTCCTAAATGATCATTACCTGCAACTACAAAGCCTTTGCCTGTAAAGTATTCTGCCATCTCTTCAAACCTTTCAATATGGTCTATCATTCCGTGTGCAATCTGTATTACACCTACAGGCTTCTTATACACGTCACTGTCCGGATACCATATAACCGCGTGGATATTACATATTCCGCTAGAAGACTTAAACTGTTTATCTTCTCGTTCCTTTGGCATATTTAAAACCTCCTTTTATCTGATATTTTTATTTAATATTGCAATTTCATATACTGACTTATACTATCAATATTATTATCTGCTATTAATAATTACCAAAGTGCTGCTGATAATGATTAATCCCTGTGGCTTCTGTCAACATATTCCCTCTTAGTAACAAGGCTCTTATATGCTGGACGGATAATCTTGTCAGTTGTAACAAGTTCTTCTATTCTGTGTGCACTCCAGCCAACAATTCTTGCTATTGCAAAAAGCGGTGTATAGAGTTCCTTTGGTATATCCAGCATATCGTATACAAATCCACTATAGAAATCAACATTAGGACTTACACCCTTGAATATCTTTCTCTCCTTGGCAATAAGCATTGGTGCAATCCTCTCTATATTATTGTACAATGCCATATCCTCAGCTCTTCCCTTTGCATTAGCAAGCTGCTCAACAAATCCCTTGAACACTCTTTCTCTTGGGTCTGATAACGAATATACAGCATGACCCATACCATATATAAGACCTTTCTTATCAAATGCTTCTTTATTAAGAATTTTATCAAGATAATGCTCTATTTCCTCTTCATCGTGATAATCCTTAATATGTGCCCTTATATCTTCCATCATATTCATAACCATAAGATTAGCACCACCATGCTTTCTTCCCTTAAGTGATGACATAGCTGCTGCAATTGCTGAGTATGTATCTGAACCTGAGGAAGTAACAACTCTTGTTGTAAATGATGAATTATTACCACCACCATGTTCCATATGAAGAAGCAGTGCAATATCAAGTACATGTGTTTCCAGTGGTGTATATTTCATATCTGGTCTTAACATTCTTAAAAAATTCTCAGCAAGTGATAATTCCTTATCTGGTCTGTGGATATACATACTATCATCTCTCTCATAATGATTGTATGCGTGGTAACCATATACAGCAAGCATTGGAAATGTACTTATAAGCTGTATGCTCTGTCTTAATACATTTTCTATGCTAAGATCATCTTTCCTGTCATCGTAAGATGCAAGTGTAAGAATACTTCTTGTCATTGAGTTCATAATATCAGCTGAAGGTGCTTTCATAATTACATCTCTTGTAAAGTTAGTCGGAAGCTCCATACAGTTAGCAATTATATGTCTGAATTCTTCAAGCTGTGTGGCATCTGGCAGTTCACCAAATAATAAAAGATATGCACTTTCCTCAAATATAAATCTCTTATCGCCAGCACCTTTTACAAGTTTAGTTACATCATAACCTCTATATAAAAGTTCTCCATCACAAGGTACTTTCTCTCCGTCTATTACATCAAATGCCCTTACACTTGATATATTAGTAAGTCCTGTAAGAACTCCCTGTCCATTTTCATCTCTAAGACCCTTCTTAACTCCGTAATCTACATATAAAGCCTTTGGAATGCTGTCATTATCAATGCACATATCAGCCTGTTTCTTTGAATAATCATTAATATTCTCCATAGTTTTGTTCCACCTTTCCATCATATGCCTTCCTTTCCTATCAAACTAACATAAACCTGTGCTACGTCCAGCACATATACAACTTTAGTTACTCAAGTTCACCATTAACATTGTCATTCATCTGTCTTATGACTCTTCTAAATACCTGCAACTCCTCTTCTGAAACCCCCTCCGTAAGTATCTGCCTGCACTGTTCATATGCAACATTAACTTTATCTATGACCTTATAAGAAGCCTCTGTCAGCGTAATTCTCATTACCCTGCGGTCATCTTCGTCTTCTTTCATATTAATAAGCCCCTTTTCTAATAAATGTTCCAACGACTTAGAAATATGCGACTTTGATAAATGTATTCTGTGTATAATCTCTTTAGCTGTGTCGATATTCTCTTTGGTGATGAATTCAAGAATATCCAGTTCAACTGGTCTTAATCCATATTCTTCCATAATAGGTTCAACCCTTTTAGCAAGAAGCTTTCTAAGCTGCAACCCTGATGTAATTAAATCATAGGCATCCATTGTTAACCTTCCTTAAAATATTATGCAGTATTTAGTTCGTTAGGAAACTATTTCAAGTATAAATGCTAAGCTTTAATCTGTCAATAAAATATATCAAAAGAAAATATAAATTTTAAAAATTTTAAAAAAATTTAATAGAAGTATGAACATCTTTTTATATTTGTATGTTATAATCTGTCATATTTTGTCGATATATAATATAAAAGTAACATTTTGAAATAAGGTCCAAGGAGGGATTATTGCAGTAAATGGAGTTATTAGCAATTCAAAAGTGTACCCTGTCCAGACCATCAGTAATCTTAAAGGTATAGGACGCGATAATACAAGTGCTGAACATAAAAGCGGTGAAAAGCCTCATAGCCAGACAATGAATATGAAGATTGCTTTTGAAGCTTACAACAATGCACCTGCTGACTGCTATACTGTTGCTTACAATAATAAGAGCCAGTTACAGTCATTTTATTATTGTCCTCGCCACGAGTATACTTACTGATAGCGGACATACAAGAAAAGAGGCTGTCATATCAGGCATAATCCATACAATATATCTGTTAGTCATTACTTACAGTTTATATATTATATGAACAATATCTGATATGACAGCCTCTTTCCTTTTTCTATTTGCTTTACTTTATTTTTATTGATTAAATTCATTTACTATTTAGTAACACAGCATTTTCTTAAGTTCTTCTCTTTCGTCTTCTTTTACTCTTATTATAATGGCTTTCCTGCCAGCACTTCCTTATAATCCTTATAATTATCCTCCAGCAGCTTAGGTGTATCAAGTCCGTATGGACAATGTGCACTGCACGCTCCACAATGTATACAATCTTCTATCTTCTTCATCTTAGCCTGTACTTCCTTAGTAAGCTGAAGCTCTGATGGCGAACGTCTAAGAAGCAGTGACATTCTTGCACAATTATTAATCTCTATATGTGCTGGACACGTTGGCATACAATATCCACATCCCCTGCAAAAGTTGCCAGCAAGCTCTTTCTTATCATTTTCAATTACCGCTTTAATCTCTTCATCAAGAACTGGAGGGTTATCTATGTAACTTATGAACTCATCTAATTCTGTTTCCCTCTGGACACCCCATATTGGAAGAACATTATCGTATTGTGCCTGATAAGCATATGCAACCTTGGAATTAGTTATCAGTCCTCCAGAAAGTGCTTTCATTGCTATAAATCCGATATTTTTCTCACGACAGACTTCAACAAGCTTATGCTCTTTTTCTGTTGCAAGATAGTTAAATGGAAACTGTAATGTTTCATAAAGTCCTGACTCAAGTGCTTCCATTGCAACATTAAGTCTGTGATTGGTAATTCCTATATGTCTTATCTTTCCCTGTGCTTTTGCCTCAAGCATAGCCTCATAAAGTCCTGTTCCATCACCCGGCTTTGGACAGAATGATGGGTTGTGGAACTGATAAATATCAATATAATCTGTCTTTAAATTATTAAGGCTTGTTGTAAGATCCTTCCAGAAATCCTCTGAATTCTGTGCCGCTGTCTTTGTTGCAATGTAAATATTATCTCTTACATCTGACAGAGCTTCACCAATCTTTTCTTCGCTGTCTGTATAAAATCTTGCTGTATCATAAAAATCTATCCCCGCCTCATATGCCTTTCTTAACAAATGGGCAGATGCCTCGCTGCTAATTCTCTGGATTGGCAGTGCGCCAAATCCATTTTTATTAACTGTTATTCCTGTACTTCCTAATGTAACCTTAACCATAATATTCCTCTTTTCTATGTATTATTTTATTATTCCTGCCCAGCCTTAACTAACAGATTGTCCTGTATAATTACTTTATCGCCGACATCTATACCCTTATCATAAAGATACATATCTGCCGCTTCTATATATAGAAGATTTCCCTTCTCATCTATAAGTGTAACCTTATCAATAACCTGCTGTCCGTCCATAAGACCCTCACAGCCAAAATCTGGTTCTTCAATATCCTTAACTGTATATATCATCTGTATCCTTCCCTGCTATTTACACTTTTATATATTATATTTATTATGAATATTCAACCTTGAAAGTCTGTTAAAATCCTGCTAATATAATTTAATTATAAATCCAATAGTAGTATTATAGCAATATAAATAACACAATTAAAGACAAAGTATCAACAAAAGCTGTTAGAATTATCGGCAAGGCACCAGATAAGAAATACATATTTGTAACAGGTTTTATACCTAAAAATGCTTAATATCTTGAAATATATATGCTATACTCTATTCATAAATCAACGCGTATATTTAACACGTTTAGATATATCACGATTTAAGAAAGGAATTACATCTATGTTTAAAATTGATGAAAGACTCCCTAAAGAATCTGCTAAAGATTATGTTGTAAGACAACTTGTATATAACATTGTCCACATCAATCTTACACCGGGACAGCAGCTTGACTCTGACGAGATAAGCGAACTTCTTAATGTCAGCAAGAACCCTATACGTGAGGCAGAGCTTGAACTTTCACAGACACGTCTTATTGAAATCAAGCCTAAGATTGGTGCTTATGTATCATTGATTGATGCCAATATTGTCGAGGAAGTAAGGGAATTAAGAAGCGTGCTGGAAGCCGAGCTTGCAGCTCTTGCCTGTACTACTCTTAACAAAGAGCAGATTAATATGCTCTGGGAAAATGTCGCTTTATGGCAGATGTATATGAAACGTAATGACGAAGAAAAGATATTCCAGCTTGATAAAGAATTCCACAAATCATTATATAAAATGTGCAATAAGAATTACTGGTATGAATTAGTGAATAATATCTCACCACATTTTGACAGAACTACTATTCTTAGTTTCAGATGTATATCTGTTGGCCATATTTTATCAGACCATGAGGAACTTGTGGCTGCCATTGAGAACAGGGAGACTGATAAAGCCCGTGAAATTTCTAAACGTCACTTAAACAGATATACTGAGAATATTAATTCTATAAAAGATAATTATGCTGAGTACTTTAAAGAATAATTAATGACTGCTGCTTATCAGCGTAAAAATATATTTTAACCCTTAAGATTAGTGCCTGTGCACATATGACATAAAATTGTTATCACAAAAAACGTGCACAGCCACAAACTTTATATGTGCAAAAATGTGCACAGAAATGGAGATTATTATGGCTCACTTAACTATTAATTACAAATCTTCTGCCCTCAATATGCCTATTATGCTTGATGTCCTTATACCTCAGGGAAGAGGGAATTATAAAGTCCTGTATCTTTTGCATGGTGCAGGCGGTGACCACTCAAGCTGGGTACTTAACACCCGTATTGCAGATTATGTAAATACTACTGATATTGCTGTAGTTATGCCATCTGGCAATAACCGTTTCTATATCAATAATATTCACGGCAAGGACTATTATACTTATGCTGTAAAGGAACTTATAACACAGTGTGAACAGTGGTTTAACATAAGCCGCGACCCTAAAGACCGCTATATTGCCGGTATGTCAATGGGCGGATATGGTGCATTTTATGCAGCACTTAATAATCCTTCTATGTATAACACCGCATTTTCATATTCAGGTCTTCTTAATATACTTGAACGCTACGATAATCCTCAGGGAATTGATATGTTCCCTGTATTCGGAAGCCGTGATGACCTTATCAATAACAAGCTGGATTTATACAGCCTTATTGACGCCTATGCTAAGGAGAACGAAAAGCTTAAGGCTTCTGACACTCAATATAACGATACCAAATTTGTAATAACCTGCGGATTGCAGGACCCAAGAATACATATGAGCTGTGAATTTAATAATGCTCTTTCAGCCGCCGGAATTAACACGTCTTATTACGAAACAGATGGTGGTCACAACTGGGAATACTGGGACAGATGTATTAAAAATACAATTGATTATATATACAATGCAAAAGGTGCAGAATGGAGGTCATTATGTCGGTAATTAATATTAACTTATTCTCTATGATGTTAAGGAGAACTATTGATGTAACCGTCGTTCTTCCTGATAAGATTAACGATGATGAAAAGCTTCCCTGCGTATGGCTTTACCACGGCGGAAGTGGTGACCATACGGAATGGCTCTATCACACTTCTTTGGTGGATACTGTTAACGAACGCCATTTTGCGGCTGTTCTGCCAGAAGTATTTGAATCCTGCTTTGTCAATATGAATATAGGCGACAGGTACGAAAGCTTTGTTGCCAAAGAACTGCCATCTACTATACATAATATGTTTGCGTATATCTCTGATGACAGAAAATATAATTATGTGTCTGGATTTTCCAACGGAGGCTATGGCTGTTTACATTCAGCCCTCAAATATCCTTCAACTTTCTCAAAGGTTGGTGCTTTTTCTGCTGGTGATAAAGCCGATTCTGTATTTGTTAATGATAACAGTACTAAAGCCAAAAACCGCATATTATTATTCGGTGACAAAGATATCCACAATACAGATTACTGCCTTACATATCTTGCGGATAAGCTTATAGCTGATAATAAGAAGGCACTTGCCCCTGATATATATCACGCCTGTGGAAGTCTCGATCCCTGGCTTGACATGAACCATATTGTAAGAGATTATTTCCTTGAACATAATGATTTCTACAATTACACCTATGATGAACTTGAAGGACTTGGACACGAATGGAAATTCTGGGATATCGAATTACAGAAATTCCTTGATTACGCAGGACTTCCTGTAGTTAAATAAATATAATTATATTCATACAACACTGTATATATCCGGCAATAATTTGTAATACATTTATTATAATAATCGACAAGGCGTTTTATAGCTGTCACTTACACAGTACTATAAAACGCCTTTTATTCAATATGGTTGTCTCAACCCTATTTATATTAATTCAATACAATTCCCTTATTAAGTTACCCCAATATTATATTTCAAAATGCTTCTGAAGTTTTTCTGATACTTCTGAAATATTCTCAATATCACTAAGAATATTACCAATCGAATTATTCTGTGCAACAATAGTCTGTGATATATCTTCGATTGTTGCTGAATTCTCCTCTGATGTTGCAACCAAAGTCTGCATTTCTTCCTGTATAGTTCCAAAGCTCTGCTTTATATTATCAATAATGCTATACTCTTCTTTGACAATATCACTTGCCTGCTCTGTGGCATTATTAATATTCTTAAAGTATTCAAGAAGTCCATCAATAGTATCAACACTCTCCGCCGCCGCATTGGTACCTTGTGTAATCTCATCATCAACCTGTCTGGTAGTATCAGTAAGCCACTTTAGTATATTCTGTATATTTCCAGCGGACTTTGCACTCTCTTCTGATAATGCACGGATTTCATCCGCAACAACAGCAAAACCTTTTCCGTGTTCACCTGCTCTTGCCGCTTCAATAGACGCATTGAGTGATAACAGATTAGTCTGTGCCGCAATTGAATTAATCTCACCAAGAATGTCTGTAATCTTCTTCATCTGTGTAAGAAGCTCACTTGTAGTCTTATGTGCTGCTCCTACTGTACTCTTAACAGAAGCAATCGTACTCTTAGCTTCTTCAACAGCCTCATTACCTTTTTCTACAGCTTCTTTAACATTGTTAAAGCCATTATCAAGCTGTCCAGCCAGTTCATAATTATTTCCAACTTCCTCTGTTGCCGCATTAACCTTTTCCATAACATTTACTGTTGACTTTGCAGCTTCTTCAACTATCTGCTGCATCTGTCTTGCCGCCTGATTGACATTACTGCTTCCGTCTGCCAGTTCATTAACTGCGATCTTGCTTGTGTTAATCGTAGCACTAAGGTTATCTGCTATGTCATTAGCCAGCTTTGCATTCTGCTGTACAATATAAAGTGCTTCTTCCGTACTTTTTACAACTGAAGCACCTCTCTTAGTTGCAAAATAAAGTATCAACGCAGTTATTGCAAACAATAGAATTCTTGATACAACTCCTGCAACAGTATATTCAATACCTGCTATAGTCTGTGGACTAACAATACCGAATATAACCGAAATAATTGTAAATGGAACTGCAAACGAAATTATTACTTTCTCAATAAAATATGTTGCAGTCATTGCAAGTAATACATAATTTGCTATGTAAGGTATAGAATTCCCTCCTGATACCCACGAATAGAACAAAGTTCCTATTGCTGGTGGCAGTGCTAATATTAATGCTTTTCTAGAATCTGATATTGGGAGGAAATACCCGATGGTTGAAATAATTCCTGACACAATAACTATCATACTTCCTTTAAGTGCCATTGCTGTCAGCCCATATCCGAATACAGATACAAGGCTTAATGACACTACCGAACACCATATGATAATAAGATTCTGTTGGTGTAACTTTTTCATCATAAGTTCATCTACCTTTCTTTATCTATAGGTGCATATATCACAATCAAAACATTATAATCTAATTAATAATAGTTACAGATACAAAAGTCTTATCGTACAGGCACGAACAGTTTTGACCCTTTGACTCCTACATCATATAATTATGGTAAATATTATATATACTTTTTTTATTATTTGATTGGTCAACAGCTTTAATATTGTAATATTTCATCATCAAAGTATCAATACTTTAAATTGTATATAATAATCTTTTCTTTCAGACTCTGGCATATCAGGAAGGGTGGAATGTCTTCCATCATCATCTATAGTGTTTAATTTCAATATATTTTTAGAGTATATTATCACACTATTTATATCTCCTGAACGGTTATCTGCCTCAATAGGCGTATTTCCTTTGATACATACTACTTCTTGAATTATTTTATTATTTTTTCCAACAAACTGAACTTTCACGCCAATGTCATCAGACATTCTGTCAACTTCCACCTGTAATCTGATAACATCCTTATTCTGCGGAAAATATTCTATTATTGCTCTTGCACACGCATCACGGTCAATAATCTCATATTTATCATCATAATCGATGAATTTATCCCTGTCTGAATATGGTTTTGGATTATGTTCATAGTTAATATCACACCATAAAGGTTTCATTATTGAATATTTATTATCCTTTGTCAGCTTGCTTATCCATATATCTTCTTTATTACAGCTATAGGTTATCCACACATTTTTATCAAAATTCCCATTATATGAACATATTCCACGCATATATTGTGCACCAAGATTCTTAATATTCCCCTGATATTTATAAGGAGGTATCTCTGGAATAAGTGCTTTCATATTATAATATTCCCTGCCGTCGTTACTTTCCATAACTGCTAAAGGCCATCTGTGGGAACCATCTGTTGTTGGATTATAACATATAATATAATTTCCATCAGGTGTCTTTTGTCCCCATACTTTAGCAGTATTAGTTATAAGAGATGGTATTTTCTCATCTATAAGAACATTCCCCTCTTTATCAAACAGATACCCCTCACCTTTCTTGCAAAGCCCTACTATATTGCCATAGGCATCTTCATAAAGTGAAATAGCCCTGCCGTGTGTCTTATATGATTTATCATACATCTCCTCCTCATACCACTGCTCAAGTATAAGCTTCTTAGAGAGCAGCTCATCACAGGCTTTAACGAATTCTTTATCCGAAGAATGAACATAATACGGAATATCAAGCTGTTCATTACTGCCCTCTGGTGAATAAAACATTGTGTTGTCCCCATTAAATCCACCAGCCTCATTATATTTAATAATATACATATCTGACAATGTGTAATCTTTATACACTTCTCTTACAAGACGTGCTGCACCATAACCATTATTAGGGGCTCTGTGGCTGTCTGGTGAGAAGCCATAAAATGTTGTTGCAATAAGCTTTCCATTGGAAGCCTTATAAAAACACATTCTAAAATGCACTATTGCCGGTGCTTTCTTAGGAAGAAGTTCTTTATCAGGTCCTGTATATCCATCTGTGTCCGCTAACATATATGGAAAAAGTACCCTTTCCTTATCCCATACACAGCCGTCTTTAGATGTTGTATACACGATTTCATCAGGTGCACCGTGCTCATCACGCTTACCGCTTATATATGAAAGCACAAGCCTGTTATTAAAAGCAGTAAGCATAGGTGCGTGGTTATATGTATAATCTCCATCCGTGCGGCAGCTCCTCCTTATCTGATATGTATACACACCTGCCTTATGTTCCAATCCGCCATCTTGTCGTGTCATATCAATCTCAGGCACATCATTACAATTAATTATGTGTTTATCATCCATAGTCTTCTCCCTTTATTAGCACATTTTATTACTTTCCTTAAATGTTTTGCCTTATCTCTTAAAATACTCTTTTACAAGCTTAACTACAAGGCCTGACAACAATAATACAGCAATAGGATTAAATATAGCCATAAGTCCATTAAATGTCTCTGCTATGCTCCACATAAGCCCAGGATTAACAGCCATTCCAACTATTGCAGCATATATGTAAAGAAACATAAATGGGTTATATGCAGACTCAAGTCCACATATAACCCATTATATATAACCTTATTGCATAACAATATAATTCTTAATTATGTTATCTGGCATTTTGCTTTTTATACTGCTATTTATGATAACTTTGTTCCACAGTTAGAGCAGAACTTAGCACCATTCGCAGGTGTCCCACAATTAGGACAGAACTTGTATGTACCCGCTGATTCTAAACTATTATTCATATCAACATTCTTCATCATCTGTTGTCCAATTGCCATACCCATCTGTACGCTCATCATATCACCAGCAATGTTATTGCCACCTTTGCCGATATTATCTGCCATAGCCACCTGGCTGTACTTTCCCATATCTGCTACCATAGACTGTGAAGCTGCCTTATTCTGCATCTTCTGTATCTCTTCTGGATAAGAGAAGCTTGCTATATTAAAATCTGTAATCTCAATTCCAAGCTTGCTCATCTGCATATCAAGGTCGTCTTTAATTCCTGATGAAATATCAAAAGCATTAGCCTGAAGGTTGAACATATCCTTGCCTTCCTTAGTTATCCACTTCATAAGAAGCTGGTCTAACACTGCTACAACTCTTTCCTTAACATCATTAACAACATACATCTGCTTAACGCCTGCAACTTTATCAATCAAGCATACATAATCAGTTACCTTAAATGCAAAATTACCAAATGCTCTTATTGGCATACCTCCTGGAAGGTTAGCTGCTGGAATAGCTATAGGATTCTTAGTTCCCCAGTTGACATTAAATTCCTTAGTATTAACAAAGAGAACTTCCGCTCTCATACCACTGTTAAAACCGAATTTAAAGCCTTTAAGTGTTGAAAGAAATGGAATAATCTGTGATTCTATATCGAATTCACCTTCATCCTTAAATATTCCTTCTATCTTGCCATTGTAAAGAAATATTGCATCCTGTCCGGGACGAATTATAAGACGGCTGCCTTTCTTAATCTCTTTATTAGTCCACTTCCAGAATATACAATCGTCCTTGTATTCTTCCCATTCTACAACATTAGATAACTGACTCTTAAATAAACCCATGGTGTCCTCCAATTATCAATTAATTCTATTCAATTCCCATCTGTGCTTTAAGTGCAGCAAGTTCATCATCAACTGCAGTATTAGCTGGCTCAGCATCATACTTAGCTGCAAGATTATCAATATTAGAATCCTCTGCTGATGCATTAAGTTCAGCCATAGCATTAGCTTCATCAAGCATCTTGTTAGCCTTAGCTTCCATCTTATTGAAAGCATCCATACTATTGCTTGCACCCACAACACTTGAACCAACCTTGTTAATTCTTTCCTGTGCCTTAGCTGCCTTTACTGTAGCCTTAATAGCAGTTCTTCTTGCTTCAAGTGAAGATATATCCTTAACAAGCTTATCGTGCATCTGACGCATCTTAGCTGCATTATCTGCTGCCACATTGTAAGCCTGTGTTAAAGCTGCCTGTGTTGTTGCAAGCTGCTGCTTCTTCTCAAGGAATGATCTGGCATCTGATTCATTACCAGCCTTTAATGCTTTCTCTGCATATGCCTGCATCTTGTTAATCTGCTCTGTGCACTCATCAAGTTCTCTCTTAGCTCTTGTCTCCTCAGCCATAACAGATGCTGTCTCAGCCTTAACCTTGCCAAGATCACTTTCAAGATTTCTCATATACTGGTCAATCATCTTCTCTGGATCTTCACACTTATCAAGAAGTGCATTAATATTAGCGCTCATAATGTCCTTAAATCTTGTTAAAATACCCATAAAATCCTCCCATATATCAAATCAATATTATATGATTCCTTATATTTAGAACCAATAAGGTAATTATACTATATAGATAATTAAAAGTCACGTTAATTTATCAATATTTGTCAGAAATCTTTATAAAATATTATCAATTTTTCGTTCTTTTCTTAACTTCCTTCTTGTCTTCTTTGACATTTCCCTTACCAGACGATAATACATTTGCCTTGTTAGTATAATCATCTATGAGGCTTTCTATTATATTTTTCTTCATATATACATCAAAGCTTAAAAGTCCCACAAGGCTGAATAACTGAAGAAAATCCTTATCCTCCTCATTTTCCACATCTAAGAATGCTTCCTTTGCAACCTGCGTTCTTTCAACAACATCTTTAGAAAGGCTTGCTATCTGTGCCTTTTCCATATTGTATATTTCACTATATATATATTCCAGATCTGGAAGTTCTTCTTTGTTAAAGAATTTGTCTGTCAATGGATTTAAAAGCTTCTGAATATCGCTTATAGATAGAATATTCTTAAGATAATATATAAAAGTAAGAACATATATATGCTCTTTAGAATATTTTTTCTTTACCGGCGGTGGAAGCAGGTCATTCTTAGTATAATTGTTAATCATAGTCTTAGTAAGAATTTTATCATCCTCATACCTTTTGACATCCGATAAATGTTCATCCATAAATGTTGTGACCTGATCCATATATAAATCTATATTAGGCACATCTCCCGGTTTAATATAATTAAGCTTCGCCAGCCTTTGCAATAAAGAATTAACAAATTCCTGATTATCTTTGTTCATAATACTCCACTCCTAACCAATATTAACTTAGACAGCCACATACTTCCTATGATATATCACAACCCGTCTGTAATTATCTAAATATAAAATATATTAAGTACAAAATGATGTCTCTGCATACAGAAACATCACTTTACATTTTAAATACTTGTATCATATTATATAGTATTAAAAACCATATATCAAGAGGGAGATTATTCATCTTATAGTAATAACTTATTCCTGGAATCATAATTTATAATAATAATCTTATCAGCATCTTTACTGCTTATCTGATAATATACCAAGTCTTTCAAATACCCTGTCATATCCATCATTGCCATAATTAAGCGAACGGTTGACCCTGCTTATTGTAGCTGTTGAAGCACCTGTCTTTTCCGCTATCTCAAGATATGTCTTCTGTTCTCTTAACATTTTGGCTACCTCAAATCTCTGAGCTAAAGATAAAAGTTCATTAATTGTGCATACATCCTCAAAAAAATCATAGCACTCTTTAACATCATTAAGACTTAATATAGCCTCAAATAATTGCTCAACTTCTTTTGATTTTAACTTATCGTTCATATTAACCCTCAACTTTTGCTAATCTGCATTTATAATATATTGTACAGTTTAACACAGTAAAGTCATACAGTAAATACATTTTATTAATTTTACTGTCTTTTTCCTATATATGACTCATATAATTCTGTATTACTGTTCACAATCAGCTCCTTCGGGAAACCTACTTCCTCAATCACCTTATAAGCCCTGTCAAAATCACATATTGACTCTTTAATATGGGCATCACTTCCAATAGATATACATACGCCGGCTTCTTTGCAAAGCTTAAGCATTGTAACATCATTATCATATGCTCCCTGTCTTGGTCCTGTAGGTGATAATGATGTATTGTTAAGTTCTAATAAGACGTGCTTTTCCCCCGCTGCCCTTACAAGCTGTTCATAATCAACCGGGTATCTTGAATCATCAGGGTGTCCTATTATATTAACATATGGATTATCCATAGCATTTATTAAAGCTTTAGTATTCTGTTCAATGCTTCCTGGCTTAATACACGGAATGTGAAGGCTTGCTATAACTACATCACAGCCCTTAAGTCCATACTCTGATAAGTCTATTCTGCCGTCATAATCCATAATATTAACTTCACAGCCCATATATATATTAACGCCATATTTCTTTCTTGGAATTATTCCCATATTAGAAAAATATAATACACCTGCACTTCCCGGCATCTTAGGTGCGTGGTCTGTTATTGCAAGATGTGTAACCCCCTGTCCTGCAGCATATACTGCCATCTCGTCTATTGTATTATATGCGTGTCCGCTTGCAATTGTGTGCGTATGTGTATCTAATGTAAATCTCATATTAATCCTCGTTTCTACTCCGAACGCAATGCAACTACCGGGTCTTTCTTTGCTGCAAGTCGTGCCGGTATAAGTCCTGCAATAAGCGTAAGAAGCATACTTATTATAACAAGAATAACTCCACCTGCAACAGGAAGCTGTGCAACATTGGCAATCGATGTAACATTTTTAATAATTGCATTAGCTGGCACACATAAAATAAGTGTGACAATTATACCAAGTGCACCTGCAACAAAACCCTCAATAAGTGTCTCTGCGTTAAATATTCTTGATATATCCTTCTTTGATGCTCCTATACTTCTAAGTATGCCAATCTCCTTAGTTCTTTCAAGAACTGAAATGTAAGTGATAATTCCTATCATTATTGAAGATACGATAAGTGATATTCCAACAAATGCTATTAATACATATGAAATAGCATTAATTATAACTGTTACTGATGACATTATAATTCCTACATAGTCTGTGTAGTTGATAACATTTTCATCTTTGCCATCTTTCTGCTGGCTTGTATTATAATCTGATATTATGTTCTGAATATGCTCCTTAGAGTCAAAATCTGATGGATATATATTAATTCCTGACGGATCGTCCAAATCAGTTATTCCAAGCTTGCTTTTATTAGTTTCTAGTGTCGCATCAGTTGTCTGTGCCTTAACTGACTGCGAGAACATATCAAGTATCTGCTCATCTGTCATAGTCGATAAGAACATTCTTGTCTGTGCCTGCTCATCTGATGGAAGACTCTCAAGATATGCCTGCACATCATCCATTGTTATAGGTGTATCTTTATTATTATCAAATGGAACACCTGTGAATATATCTGTATCCTCATCTGCAAGCTGTGCCTTAGCTATAGCACTGTCATTAACACCATTGATAATATATTCTGTAAGTTCCTTTGTATAACCAATTCCACGGCTTAAAGATGTACTTACTGCTTCTTCTGAAGGTTTAATAATTCCTGCAATCTTTATATCTGTTCCGTTGTTGACAACATTTTTCATAAATATATCATTATCAGACTTATCTTCCCAGATTTCCTTACTTTCATTATACGAATATACATCAGTTGGAAGTATAAGCTTAAATGTTGTATTTAATATCTCGTCAAATGTGTAAGTTGTTTCATCATTATCAAGAGTATAGCTCTTTCCTGACATCATAGCCTTAATCATCTCTGTAATCTCGTCAGGGTCTTTAAGTCCTATTGAATACAAAGTATAATCATCAATTTCATTGTTCTCATTAACAACAAGTACAACCTCGTTATAGCTTTCCGGCCAGTGTCCGGCAAGTACAGTATACTGCGACTCAAGTATCTCTTTATTATCAAATAACTGTGACCATACGCTTGAATTAGAGTACATGCTCATTCCACTCATACTGCTCTGTGAAGAACCGCCATACATCGCATCAAACATTGTATTAGGGTTAAGCTGTGTTACCTTATCAGATGTATCTGACTTATATATATTAACTGGAATATCATAAGTATATTCTATGGCACTCGCATAATCCTTTATATCGCTTCCACCATTCTCTATATAATGCTTGAATTCATTAAGGTTATTGCTCTGAACCTCTGCAACCATAGTATTCATCATATCAGACATTATATTGTTGCTATATATTTTATCCATATCCTCATGTGTTTCACCACTGCCGCCATTATCCGTCATACTTGAAACCATACTACTTATATCTACAGTTTCTGACTGTAACTGGATTGGATAACTTGATAATGTATCCCTCTGCACCCTGTCAATATATAACTGGATACCATTTGATATTGATAAAATGAGTGCTATACCGATAATTCCTATACTTCCTGCAAAGGCTGTAAGAATTGTTCTTGTCTTTTTTGTCATCAGATTGTTAAAACTTAAAGATAATGCTGTAAAAAATGACATTGAGGTCTTTGGCTTTTTCTTTCTTTGAGTCTTTGAGACAGATATACTTGTTCCCTGACCTGACACGCCTGAATTATATGCTGAACCATTGGCTGTTGCTGTGCCTGACTTATCTGTTCCCTCTGCTATGTCTTTTTTAAGCTGTTCCTCTGTATATGGATCTGAGTCATCAACAATAGTTCCGTCAAGAAGCCTTACAATTCTTGTTGAATATTTCATAGCAAGTTCCGGGTTATGCGTAACCATAATTATAAGCCTGTCTTTGGAAATCTCCTTAAGAAGCTCCATAATCTGTACACTTGTCTCTGTATCAAGTGCACCTGTCGGTTCATCTGCAAGAAGAATATCAGGATTATTGACAAGTGCTCTCGCTATGGCTACTCTCTGCATTTGTCCACCTGACATCTGGTTAGGCTTCTTATGAATCTGTTCACCAAGTCCTACCTTCTCAAGTGCCTCAACTGCTCTTTTCCTTCTCTCTGCCTTTGATACACCTGATAATGTAAGTGCAAGCTCTACATTAGAAAGAACTGTCTGGTGTGGTATAAGATTATAGCTCTGGAATACAAAACCAATTGAATTATTCCTGTATGCATCCCAATCCCTGTCCTTATAATCTTTAGTAGACACACCATTAATTCTTAAATCACCACTTGTATACTTATCAAGTCCTCCGATGATATTAAGCATAGTTGTCTTACCACAGCCCGACTGACCGAGTATTGATACAAATTCGCAGTCCCTGAACCTTAAGTTAATGCCCTTTAAAGCTGCAACCTTTGTATCACCAGTTTCATAATCTTTCTTAATATTAATTAATTCAAGCATATAATTCCTCTTTCTTTCTATAATTTAGTATACCACTATAAAACTCTCATCATCTCATTACCATTAATTTGATATATTAAATAATAATAACACCCATTGTGGCTGCTTGCAATTTATGTGGACACATTTTATACTATATTAAGATTTTGGTGTTATAGCTAAAAAAAATTAATAATATGATATCAGGTATAAAATGTCTGACAGTTGTTCATACCTGTACGATAAGACTTTTGACTTTCAGCCACTCCTGACATCAAACTTATAGAATCAGAAAGGATATAACTTGCAGTTGAAACATTTTAATGCAGTAACTAAATACATAGCATTGGCACTTATTGTCTGCCTGACTTTCATATCCGTTACATCACCTGTATATTCACTTGCCGATATCAAGACAGAATATGATGATAATAACAAAGAGCTTGAACGCTTAAGAAATGAACAGTCGCAGCTCTCAAGTGAACTTAATGACCTTAATTCCGAGCTTGATAATGCTGGTGAAAGGCTGAACTCTATTAATGACAGAATTGCTGATACACAGGAACAGATTGACAGACTTAATGAAGACATAAGCAATATGGAGATTGAGAGACAACACCAGTTTGATACTATGAAGCTTCGTATACAATATATGTACGAGAACAGTGACTACAGTTTTCTTGATGTACTGCTTTCCTCTTCAAGTATGGCTGATTTATTGCAAAGAAGCGAATATGTTTCATGCATTTCCCAATATGACCGCAAAATGCTTGAAGAATTAAGTTCTCTTATTGCTGTGCTTAACCAGAACCAGCTAAGTCTACAGACTAATATGACAGAACTTGTGTCTTTAAAAGAGCAGTCAATAGCTGAGTCTAATAATATTAAAAGGCTCATAGCTTCAAAGCAGTCAAAAATAGATACTAACTCTGAAAATATTGCCAAAGCTGAAGCCCTTGCATTAGAATACGAGGAACGTATCCGTCAGGAAGAAATCCAAAGACAGCTTGAAGAAATCAAAAAAATGACCCCATCAGTTGATGAAGTCATTAATAATACACCTATAGCATATGATACAAGCGACCTTGCAATGATATCCGCTATGATAGAATGTGAAGCTGCCAACCAGCCTTATGAGGGCAAGCTTGCCGTTGGAAGCGTTATCGTAAATCGTGTAAACAGTCCTAAATTCGGCAGCACGATCCAATCTGTACTCTACGCCCCTTCCCAGTTCAGCCCTGTCGCAAGTGGACGTTTCGCAATTGTCCTTGCCAGAGGTGCTAACGCTGAATGTACCAGAGCCGCTAATGAGGTTCTTAATGGTCATATAACAATCGCCGCTCTGTACTTTCACGTCTACGACAGCACTGTCGATAAAGGCGGCACAATAATAGGCGACCATGTCTTCTATTAGCTAACCATCTCCTGCCAAAAAGGCACCCCTGTAAGGTGTCAGGCTGCATTAAATCAACATAAGCTTGTCTTTGCTGCTTATGTTGATTTAATCTAATTGTCTGTCCTATCTAGCCTATCCACTCAGCAAACTTATTAAGCCCTTCCGAACTACCCGAAAGATACAATATATCCCCATTTCTAAACACATACTCTGGATTTACAACCTGCATAACTTCCCCATTATTCTCAATTGCAATTATATTAACATTAAATTTCTTACGCATATTAATATCCACAACTGTTTTCCCCTCAAGCCTGTCAGGAAGCATAACCTTAGATATATTAATTCTCTCACTAAGCTGAATGACATCTATAACCTGCGAAGCTATAAGACGGTTAGCAAGTCTTTCTGCCATATCCTTCTCAGGATATACAACTTCTGCCCCAAGCTTAGCCAATATTTCTCCGTGTTCAAGACCTCTTGCTTTCGCTATAACCTTTTTTATTCCCATACTGACAAGATTAAGCGTTGTAAGAATTGACGTATCAATATGTTCACCTATACACACAACTGCAACATCACAATTCTGTATTCCTGTTGCGCTAAGGCTTTTCCTGTCAAGTGTCTGCACAACATAGGCATTTTCCGTATAATCGCGCATTTCTCTTACCTTTTCCTCATCTTTGTCTATAACCATAAATTCAGCACCGCTGTTAGCAAGCGATAATGCAAGCGACTCGCCAAATCTTCCTAAACCTATAATTCCATAAGTAGTATTTTTATTTGATATTCTAGTTTTAAACATAATTACCTCCGAATTCACGTATTATTGTTGGGTTTGTATTGATGATTGGGTGTTGGCTAACGGACGTTGTGAGTGCGGACTATATTACCGCTGGGCACGCTTTCGCTACTTGAAACCGCAACGGACACCAAGCCAGCACATCAATACTCTCTCCACATACATTCACACACCATATTTTATATATATATCATAATGCACAAACAATAACATATATCATATCTTTTATATAATAAGTTATAAGCCCTAACATATATATTATATCTTCTATATAATTAAATTAAAAACCATAACATATATATCGTATCTTATATACCATAACTTAATGCCATAACAAAAACGACACCATCACCAAAAAATCCACACTCAAAACCACACCCGAATTCTTCACACTCCGTTCTGGCGCTGATAATTGTTAAACATATGGCAATCGCAACCCAGCTGGGCGGCTGGTAGAAGCATAAGAAGACGATGGGGAGCCGCCGGCACTTAAGCGCTGTCCTTTAGCGCTTTAGTACCGCTGCGAGCGACACTCAGTGCAAACGTGTCTTCGTTGCTTCTACCAGCCGCCCAGCGTCCGTTGCCCCATATATTTCACAATCATCACCCTATAGTTATATTACCCTCCGGATAATTAACCCTCTCTCCCTTAGAGAAATGCCACAATGTAGCAATCGTAAGCGGTCCAAGTCTTCCTATGTACATAATAACAATAGATAACAGCTTTCCTGCAATTCCTATCTGTTGTGTAATTCCTGTTGAAAGCCCTGCCGTTCCAAATGCACTTGCAACCTCAAATAATATATCAATAAAATCAATATCCGGCTCAAATATTCCCATAAGATAAGATCCAACAGTCACAACACACATAGCAAGTATCATAATAACAGAAGCCTTTCTGAACGCTTCCTTAGGTACTGCATAATGAAATGCTTTCTCCGACTTATTAGTTGCTGCCGACTTAACACCCTGTATGAGAGCAAAAAATGTGCTTGTCTTTATTCCACCTCCTGTAGATCCCGGCGAAGCTCCTATAATCATAAGTATTATAAGCACAAGTAGTCCTGATTTTGAAAATGTCCCAAGTGAATATGTTGCAAATCCAGCTGTTCTGGCTGACACACTCATAAAGAATGCTCCCATCCACGAGATATTTTCTGTAATCTTAAGAAGCAGAGCACCAGCGATAATAAGCACAATACTCACTGATATTACAATCCTTGTGTGCATTGAGAATTTCTTCCACTTAAATCTCTTTTCCCACAATTCACATATTACAAAAAAGCCAATACCTCCAAAAAATACAAGCGTACAGGTTATAATATTAAGTGCTATATTACCACTGTAATTAATAAGGTTCTGGTTATTTCCAAGAATATCAAAACCAGAATTATTAAACGCTGCTACCGAATGAAACATGCTTATTCCCAATGCCCTAAAAAATGGATAATCTCTTATAAACACCAGAAAACCTGCTATTGCACCAGCCCCCTCAAATATAAGCGTAACAATAAATATCTTATGTATAAGCCTTACAAGCCCCTTTGCCGTATCCATATTCAGTGCTTCCTTTAAAAGAGTACGTCCTTTTATATCTACCTTTTTACCCATAACAAGTATTATTCCAGCCCCCATAGTCGTCACACCAAGACCACCTATCTGAATAAGTGCCCCTAGTATAAATTGCCCCACAGGTGTAAATGTGTCATATGAGTCAACCACCACAAGCCCCGTTACACATACTGCACTCGTTGATGTATACAAAGCATCCGTGTATTTTAAATCAACACCATCCCTAACACTAAACGGCAAAGACAAAAGCACTGACCCTACTATAATCACAAATATAAACCCAAACGCTATTATTCTTGCAGGCGACTGCTTTCTTATTAAATTAACCATCATAGTACTTCCTTAAATCGCAATATTTATACTCAAATCTCATAAAATTTATCATTTAAGATACTATATACCACCCTGCTCTCCAATGCAAGCAAAATTCTCATAAATATTCTAATGTCAGCTTCCAAACCTTCCCACAAAAAAGTGTGCACTCCGCCACTACAGCAAAATACACACTCTTCATAACTATTTAATTAAACATCTCCAACAACTAAAATAACTCCTGCCATACATCCTATGTCCCCTCCAGGTGGGGAGCCACCGTCACTTAAGTGCTGTACTTTAGCACTTTAGTACCGCTGATAGCGACACTCAGCGAAAGCATATCTTTGTTGCTTATGTTAATTTAATCCAATCGCCCGTTGTCTATACATCTATACCTGATATAATCAGCCGTCACAAATCCATCCCCTTCATTCTCATTCTTAATCTCATTATTATGATTAACAAACATTCCATTCTTAACGCCAACCCAGCGTCCTGCCTTTGCTGTAAAGCTCACCTGCTTCTCATAAGCCTTTCCGTCAAAGCTTATTTCCAAAGTCACCTCTTCTACAGGAACATTTTTAACAGCCAGTGCCATTTCCTTAGTATCCTTAGTTCCTGTTCTCTTAACTGTATATCTTAAATATACAGTCTTTTCCTTATCAGCAAATGTATCTTTAGCTATAGGATAGTCCTTAACATCTTCCTTAGAATATGCCGCCTCACAATCAAAGCTCTGAGTGCCTCTGACTGTCCTTATTGCATATTCCCCGAAATTCTTGACAATTCCAACTGCTCCATATTCCACGCCTAATGACACAATTCCTGCATAATCTCCATTTTCAAGACCATTCACGCACATTTTAGTAACACACTCAAATTCAGGTGCAGGCCATTTCTGCAAGAGAAGATTTCTGTAATCGCTCACTGGTCTAAGAGGTGTTGATGCAAGTGCATTAAGTCTTATATATGAGCCATCTGGTAATTTCTTTCCATAAGCATCAGTCTTAGTCACATACCAGCTGTCATCATAATTAGAATTCCACTGCCACTGTAACATCATCTTATCAGTATCAAATTCATCTGTTGTGTCTGGCTCACATACTGGATATTTATCTGTATCATTAATCTCCTCTGCTGTCTTTCCAATATTGGGCTTTACATACTGCATAACTGGTTCACCGTAATCATTGCCCTCTTTATTAACGCCAATTATTGGCCAGTCATTTTCCCAATGCATTGGCTGTAAATGTGTTATTCTGCCTGCAGCATACACATCCTGAAAATGTAAGAACCAGTCCTCACCAGTAACTGTATCTACCCACGCACCCTGATGAGGTCCGTTGACTAAAGAATCACCCTGTCTTAATACAACCTTATGTTCATATGGTCCAAATGGATTTTTGGAACGAAGTATCGTCTGCCAGCCTGTCTTAACACCTCCTGCTGGTGCAAATATATAATAATATCCGTTACGTTTATACATTTTAGGTCCTTCTATTGTTATCTGACCATTCTCATTACCATCAAATATCTTTACTTCATCTCCAAATATCCCCATACCATCTGGTCTCATTCTTACTATATGAAGAACACTCTTATATCCAATTCTGCTCTTTGCAACACCTGCCACAAGATAAGCATTACCGTCATCATCCCAGAATGGACAAGGGTCAATCCAGCCTGCACCTGGTCTTATATTGACAGGCTCGCTCCATTCACCAAACGGATCTTTGGTTGTTGTCATATATATTCCCTCATCTGGCATTGGAAAACATACATAATATGTACCCTCGTGGTATCTTATAGATGGTGCCCACACACCACATCCGTGCAACGGATTGTTATATCTGAATTCCGGAATGTGTTTCAAGCAATAATTAACAACCTTCCAATTTACTAAATCTTTTGAATGTAATATTGGAAGTGCTGGCGAATTAGAAAAGCTTGATGCCACCATAAAATAATCTTCTCCCACTCTTATAGCATCAGGGTCAGAATAATCTGCATAAAGTATCGGATTCCTATAATTTCCATTGCCCAAATCAGCTAACCACATAAACATTACCTCCATAATCATACATAATATTTCATAAGTTAATATTAGTTTACATCATTATAAGTAATTTGCCAATACTTTCATAAAGTAATTTTATAAAAGTGTTTTTACATAAGTATTTTTTTATAAGTGCCCATATTTGCACTGCAGTACGAACCTGTATATAGGACTTTTTATGTATAATGAATTAAATTAATTAGATTTCCCTATTACATAAAAAGCCTGCCAGTATCACATTTTACAATATATCACATAATCGTGATACAATCATAAAACCCGATACAAGCAGGCTTACATATTATTCTATTTATTGAAATCTTTTTCTATTTTCTTAAGTGTTTCAAGTGGAATATAATAACTTATTCCAAGTGGATTAAATATTGCTCCAGAGGCTCCAAGTTCGTCTATAACCCCAACAAGCTCCTTATATGTATAGAGCATATTCTCATACTGTCCCTTATAGCATTTGTCCATCTCAAAACCATCTGTAAATGCTGGTATTGCTATAACCTGCTCATCTTCCTTATGCTCAACCCTGTCTGTGACATCAATAAAATGATGTGCTATAGATACCTCTTCCTCTGTCTCCTCCTTAACACATGGAACAATATATTCAGAATTAACCATAGCATTTAACATAGCATTTTCTCTCTTATCAAGAAGTTCTTTGACTGTATCTTTATCTGTATTCTTTCTGAATTCCTGAAAATAAGAAATCATTGCATTCTGTAAACCTGGGTTAGTTACATAATCATCCCTAAAGAACTCATCATATGTCCCAAATGCTTCTCTTGGTATTACATATTCAAGCTTGTCACCATCTGTAAGTCTTATATTCTTATATCCATTACGGTACATATGGCATAACTCCATAGCAAACGCATCATTATTCTCAACACCAACTGATACTTCGTAACCGCTTAGCTTAAGCTTCTTCTCAATAAGTGAAGAATTCTTAGGATTAAAAAGAACAAATAAATCACTGTCTACCATATATGGGTACGCTGTTGTACTTGAGTATACAACCCATAAATGTTCCTCTTTTCTTAATTTATCAGCCATAACCTTTGCATATATCTCTTCAATTCTTCCAAAATATGCTAAATCGTTAGTATTGCCCATCTCCTTGGCTCTTTTCTTTAAAGATGGCAGTACAACAGCCATAACCTCTACTGCATCAGCTAAAGAAAGCTTCTCCATCATATCTACGCCGTAGTCTTCATCTTTGCTGATATGTCTTATTACGTCCTGTATTTTTGTCTGATTCATAATATATATACCCTTTCCGAATTGCATCATATGTATAATAGTAACATATTTGTGTACAATTATCAATTCAACTTTATTGAATGATTCAACTCTGCAAATTGCACTGCCACATTACAGCTTCACAACTGCCATTAATTAAAGAACTCCTGCCAGTCAGTTATATTCTTATCTGTAAGACATAACATTGCCATTATTCTTGCCTGCCAGCTTGTCATTGTCTGTGCTGTGATGACATTTAAACCATCAGCCGCATAGTCATATTCACTGCCAGAATTATTAACAACAATTACCTTAATATAACCTGATACATCTTTTACAAGCTGTGTCATTGCTGGCGACAGACTTCCGTCAGCAGTATCGCTGACTACTACTACAGACTCATATGAAGCCATTATTTTCTGTGCTGTATACACATCATTGCCTATATAATCATTAACCATACCGACATAGCCCATATCCTTAATCCCTGTCACGTCAAAATGATGTTTTGCACTATCATTAACCTTATTCGCTTTATTATCAACAATATCAGCTATTTCTGTCTTATAATTGTTATTATCTTCCTCAACAACATATATACTCTTATCTGTATCTATTGTATAAGTAAGAAAATATCTAATCTGGTCTGCAAATCTTTTCCTCGCCGATACGATAACTATATCCGCATCACCACTACATATTTCCTGGACTTTAGAAGCCAATGATATTAAATCCTTTGTTTCATCAAAATCTTTATTTTCCTGAATTAATTCAATATCTATTTTATTCTCATAATCTGCTGTATTAACAAGCTCACTCACACTTCCATATGTCCCAACAATACAAGCCTTTCTCTTACCACTGGTCTGTTTATTACCATTACTATTGTCGCTGCCATTTACAATATTGCCGGCATCAGAGCTGTTATCTTTCATACCGCCCGCATTATTTCCACTATTATTTGTTATCTTATCAGTGTTATCGCTGCCCGTACCATTCTCATTATCTGCCTGGCTCATATATTCAACCGGGTTAGACACAAAGCCACAGCCTGCAAGTGAAGTTACACCAAGCATAACAGCTGCCGCTATTGACACTGCTTTTTTTAACTTCAATTTATTCTTTAGATTAATAAGCTTATCACTAATATTTAATAATCTCATATATTCTCCTTTTTGCCCTGATTATCAAATATACTATTAAGGACATACTAAGCATTTTAACATAATCCCTCTGATTATAAAAGTCCCCCAAAAGCTTTTAAGGCACATTCACCTTACTTAGCTTCTGGAGGACTATAATATTACTTATAAAATGTATTATATAAACATTATATCACTCTGCATAATTATACTATTTGCATTAATTCAATTAACCTCTATTATCAATTGTAGCAATATCTACTATTGAAAGTTCCTGATTATTAAATGCATGCTCAAGACTTGAGATAAGTGCGTGAGCTGTATCAAGACTTGTAAGGCAGTGAACTCCTGTCTCGATAGCATATCTTCTTATAAGGAAACCATCCTTTGCTCTCTCAATACCATTTTCTGGTGTATCAATAACAAGGTCAATCTTATGCTCTAATATAAGGTCAAGGAGTGTTGGAGCTTCCTGTCCAATCTTATTAACCTGAATAGCGTGTACACCATTTTCCTTAAGAACCTTAGCTGTACCTCTTGAAGCATATATCTTGTATCCAAGTGCTTCAAATCTCTGTGCTATATCAATACCGTCCTGCTTATCCTTATCTGCAAGAGTCATAATAATCTGCTTATGCTTTGGAAGTCTTATTCCAGCTCCCTCAAATGCCTTGTAAAGTGCTTCATCAAAGCTCTTAGATATACCAAGGCACTCACCTGTAGACTTCATTTCTGGTCCAAGGCTTATATCAGCACCTCTGATCTTCTCGAACGAGAATACTGGCATCTTGATTGCATAGTAATCAGCAGCCTTCTGAAGACCTGGCTCATAACCTAAATCTCTTATCTTAGCTCCTGTAATAACCTTAGTTGCAAGCTTAACAATAGGAATACCAGTAACCTTGCTGATATATGGTACTGTACGGCTTGAACGTGGATTTACTTCAATTACATATACCTGATCGTTGTATACAATAAACTGGATATTAATCATACCCTTTACATGAAGTGCTCTCGCAAGTCTTCCTGTGTAATCAGCAATCATTTCAGTTATCTTTGGAGAGATTGACTTAGCTGGATATACTGAAATACTATCTCCTGAATGAATACCAGCTCTTTCAATGTGTTCCATAATACCAGGAATAAGAATATCTTCGCCATCGCATACGGCATCTACTTCGATTTCCTTACCCATAAGGTACTTATCTACAAGGATTGGGTGATCCTGCTTAATTCTGTTGATAATTCCCATAAATTCCACTACATCTTCATCAGATACAGCAATCTGCATACCCTGTCCACCAAGTACATATGAAGGACGTACAAGCACTGGATAACCAAGTTCATTAGCAGCCTTAAGTGCCTCCTCTACTGTGAATACAGTCTGTCCCTTAGCTCTTGGAATCTCTGTCTTTTCAAGTATTTCATCAAATAACTCTCTATCCTCAGCAGCATCTACATCTTCTGCCTTAGTTCCAAGAATTGGCACACCCATCTTCATAAGAGCTTCTGTAAGCTTGATAGCTGTCTGTCCACCAAACTGAACTACAGCTCCATCCGGCTTCTCGAATTCTACAATACTTTCAACATCTTCTTCTGTAAGTGGCTCAAAGTAAAGCTTATCAGCAATATCAAAGTCTGTTGATACTGTTTCTGGGTTATTATTGATAATAATTGTCTCATAACCCTCTTTCTTAAATGCCCATGTACAATGTACTGAACAGAAATCGAATTCAATACCCTGTCCAATTCTTATTGGGCCTGAACCAAGTACAAGAACTTTCTTCTTATCCTTAGTCTCTGCAGCTTCATTCTCACTGCCATATACTGAATAGTAATAAGGAGTTGTGGCTGCGAACTCAGCGGCACAAGTATCAACCATCTTAAATGCTGCGTGAATATCATACTTATCACGAAGTTCTTTTATTTCTCTTTCTGTATGTCCTGTAAGTTCTCCAATAACATTATCAGGGAACTCAATTCTCTTAGCCTCTCTTAATAATTCTTCTGTAAGAGGACCTTTCTTTAAAGAATTCTCCATCTCAACGATAATCTGAAGCTTATCTATAAACCATCTGTCAATCTTTGTTATGTCATGCATAACTGCTGGCTCTATGCCTCTTCTTAAGCCTTCTGCTATCTTCCAGATTCTTCTGTCATCAACTACAGCAAGATCTTCTAAAAGTTCCTCATCTGTAAGTCCTGTAAAATCGTATGACATAAGACTGTCAACATGCTGTTCAAGTGAACGTATAGCCTTCATAAGACCACCCTCGAAGTTATCAGATATACTCATAACCTCACCAGTAGCCTTCATCTGTGTTGTAAGTGTTCTCTTTGCAGAGATAAACTTATCAAATGGAAGTCTAGGTATCTTAACTACACAGTAGTCAAGTGCTGGCTCAAAGCTTGCATATGTCTTTCCTGTAACTGCATTCTTAATCTCATCAAGTGTATAACCAAGTGCAATCTTAGCTGCAACCTTGGCAATAGGATAACCTGTAGCCTTAGAAGCAAGTGCTGAAGAACGGCTTACACGAGGGTTAACCTCGATAACGCAATACTCAAAGCTGTCTGGATGAAGTGCATACTGTACGTTACATCCACCTGTGATACCAAGCTCATCTATAATGTTAAGGGCAGATGTTCTAAGCATCTGATATTCCTTATCTGAAAGTGTCTGTGAAGGAGCAACTACGATACTATCACCCGTATGTACACCAACAGGATCGATATTCTCCATATTACATATAGTTATGCATGTTCCGTTGCTGTCACGCATTACCTCATATTCGATTTCCTTCCAGCCAGATATACATCTTTCAACAAGAACTTCACCAACTCTTGAAAGTCTTAAACCATTCTCAAGAATCTCTCTTAATTCTTCTACGTTATGGGCGATACCACCTCCGCTTCCACCAAGTGTGTAAGCAGGACGAAGAACAACCGGATAACCAATTTTAGCTGCAAATGCTTCACCAGATGGAACATCATTAACAACTAATGAAGGTGCACAAGGTTCACCTATCTTTTCCATAGTTTCCTTGAACATAAGTCTGTCTTCTGCCTTCTTAATTGTAAGTGCAGTTGTACCTATAAGCTGTACATTATTCTCTTCAAGGAAACCTGTCTCTGCTATCTCCATAGCAAGGTTAAGACCAGCCTGTCCACCAAGTGTAGGTAAGATGCTGTCTGGCTTTTCCTTTAATATAATCTGCTTTAATGCTTCTACAGTAAGAGGTTCGATATATACTTCATCAGCAATATCCTTATCTGTCATGATAGTCGCTGGGTTAGAGTTAACGAGGCATACTTCTATTCCCTCTTCCTTAAGAGAACGGCAAGCCTGTGTACCTGCATAGTCAAATTCTGCTGCCTGTCCGATTACGATTGGACCTGAACCGATTACTAAAACCTTCTTTATATTAGGATTCTTTGGCATTGTCTTAGTCCTCCTTCTTCATCATATCCATAAATCTGTCAAAAAGATACGCTGTATCCTGTGGTCCTGCACAAGCTTCCGGATGGAACTGTACAGTAAATATATTCTTACCCTTATAAGATAGGCCTTCATTAGTCTTATCATTAACATTTTCAAATGCTGGTTCTGCAACCTCTGGATTAAGTGTTGCTTCATCTACAACATAACCATGATTCTGTGTTGATATATATACCTTTCCAGTAGCAAGATCCTTAACAGGGTGGTTAGCACCTCTGTGTCCATACTTTAATCTGTGTGTATCAGCACCTGTCGCAAGAGACATAAGCTGATGTCCAAGACATATGGCAAATATAGGCACATTGCTTGCATAAAGCTTCTTTATCTCTTCTATTATCTCTACGCATTCCTTAGGATCTCCAGGACCATTTGATAACATAATACCATCTGGATTAGAAGCTAAGATTTCCTCTGCCTTAGTATACGCTGGATATACTGTAACCTCACAGCCTCTGTCATTAAGAGACTTAGCAATATTCTTCTTAGCACCAAAGTCCATAAGTGCAACTCTTGGTCCATCTCCGTTAAGTACATACTTTTCCTTGCATGTAACCTTTCTTACAACTCCCGCAACCTTGTATTCCTTAATCTTAGGAAGTACTTCATCAAGATTATAGTTTTCGTTAGTTGTAATCATTCCGTTCATAGTACCCTTTTCTCTTAATATCTTAGTAAGGGCTCTTGTATCAATTCCACAGATACCTGGTATATCATTATCTAAAAGGAACTTCTGTATAGGAGCTTCATTTCTGAAGTTACTTGGCATCCTTGATAATTCTCTCACAATAAATCCATCTGGCCATGCTTTTTCAGACTCCATATCTTTATAGCATATGCCATAGTTGCCAATCAGAGGATATGTCATTGTAACTGCCTGTCCTGCATATGAAGGATCAGTTAACACCTCCAGATATCCTGTCATCGAAGTATTAAAAACTATTTCGCTAATGACTTCGCGAGTGGAACCAATACTTGTTCCCTTAAATACTGTTCCATCTTCAAGTATTAAAAATGCTTTCATGAATGCCACCTATTCCCTTTCGTATATTAAATTGATTATAGTGCGCAAACCACAACTGTTAATAGTCTTTATATAGTTTCAATTGACTTTTGCGCAAAAAAAAAGACACAAAAATGTCTTTTTTTCTTAAACTCTATAAATATTATCATATAACGAATAATAATTCAAGCAAAAAGTCAATTATGCTTATTATTATTCTGCGTAATCTCAAGCTGCCTTACAAACACCCATGTATCACCTTTATCAGATGACTGATACTTAGCCGCCGTCTTTCCATCATTATAAGTTCCATCAGAGCCCTGTGTAAGATATACAGTTATAATACCTTTATCATCAACTGTAGGAACTAACGCTTCCTTGTATACATCATTCCATTTTAACTCATCATCTGCTACCGTGCTTGAAGCCATTGATGACTTGGCTGTACTGTCAAGCTCCTGTTCTGGAAGTGTCACTTTAGAAAATGTCTTGCCGCCATCTTTAGTCATATAAAGATTGCCGTCCATTCCTTCTGCATAATTGTAGCAGAAAAATCCAACATTTTCGTCCACATACATAACACCTTTTAATATATAATTGGCAGGACCACTTCCAACTGTTGTCCACGTCTCGCCACCATTAGCTGTCTGGTATATCCTGTAAGACTCCTTTTCATTATCAGTCCTGGCATAACCACACACAATAACACCCTTATTCTCATCAAAGAAATCAACATAGTAATCTTCTGCGTTATATATATTATCAAGTTCACAGCTGGTCCAGTTAACACCTTTATCATCAGAATATATAAGAGTTACCGGTACTCTCTTAGAACTTCCCATCCTGCCGCCAAATAAAAATGCAGTCTTTGATGTAGTTATAAGATAACTTCCATCCTTCAACGTGCTTGTACTTCCGCTTTCATACATAAGATTTTCAACATCTACTGGAACAGTTGCATAATGCTCACCATCATCATAAGTTACACTCAATATATCATCTCTTATAACATATCTTGCAAGCAGGTCTGTAGAAGCATTGGTCTTGTTCTCGCTATCTGCTGCCAGGGCTGCCTTCTCATTGTACTGTGATATTCCGTATTCTTCCGGACTTAATGCTGATGTAACATACACCGTAGCAGTGTTGTCAGTATGTGCATCAATATAGTAAGATACAACCCACTCACATTTCAATCTGTCATCATCAGTAACTCCGTCCCACGAAAGAAAATAATCAGAAGCAGCATTTTTAAGAATTACCGAAAAACTTATTAACGCTGTATGTTCATCTTCATTCAATACATTAATATCATCTATTGTCATCTTCTTAACTGACTTATTATACGGAAGATACTCATTCATATACTGATTAACATACTCATTAAGCCACGTCCTGGCCACTGTTTCTGTCTTAACCTGTGATACATCAGGCATCGTATTTATGACATTAGAATCATCATATGTAGTTGCCCTTGTCTGATACTGCTCATCAATAACATCCCCGTAAGCATCTATATCCACTGTGAAAGTATACCTTGACTTAATATCAAGATTACTTTCCTTGCTTCTGTAATAATATGAACGTATGAATACAGCTATAACAAAAGCACAAAGAATCCCTATACATACCCTTAATGTAATCAATCTTAACTTTTCTCTGTTCTTTTTCTTCATATTCGTTCTCCATCATCCTAATCAGCTCTCGTGTTTTAAATGCATAGCCTCTCTGACAATCTTTCTGTAATACTTATACCACCATAAGAAATACATTGCACCAGCTCCTGCAAGGAAAAATACCAGCACCACAAAAGGATGTACTGCATAAAGCCAGCTATGGGAAAGTCGTCTTACAAAAAATGGCACACCATACGCAAGTAAAACACATACCGCCATAACAGTTCCATTAAACACGCTTCTATTCTCATATACCCATATAAAATGATCAAAAGACATAATCGCAAACATCTCGCCTATAGGTCTTACGCATATCGTAAGCATACAGAGCATAAGCGAACGAAACCACGAAACGCCAAATATATTAAGAATAATGAAATAAAATATGAATTCCGTAGCCATCTTATAAAGAAGCTTTCCTAAAAAATTCATATATGGGCTTATTGACATAACCCTTATCATAAGGTAATCCCTGTCACCTATAGTAAATAATATGTTGTTAGAAAGACTTCCGCATATAACCGAAAGCATAACAAACATATATATAATTGTAAGCTCCTGATTGGCCTTAATCAATGGGCACTCAAGACCTATAAGCAGATATGGTATATATATAAGAATAAATACATACATAAACTTCTTTATAAATTCCCATAAAACCATAAATAACTGTGCCAAAATACCAACAAATAATCTTGCCTTGGAATTCTCTGCAAATGTATTCTCTTTAACACATCTGCCTATCAGTGGTGCATTACTTATATATCTTATACCTGCATTAGTACCCTCATAAAACCTTAAAATCTTCTCAGCAAACAGCTTTCTAAATAATCTCATTGTCTGTCTCCCCTAATATATCTAAAACTGCCTTCCTTATCTCTGGAATTTCCATAGTCTTTTTATCTATGTGATTAAATTCTCCGTTATTTAAGACTAGCGTATCCTCACTTATCCTCTTGGAAATCTCTAGAAGTCCTGTTGAGATAAGTATTATCCTGCCTTCTTTTATTGTATTAATAACTTCGATAAACTTATTAATGTATTCTTCACTGCAATAATCAAGCGGCTCATCAAAAAGCACAACATAAGGTCTTATTACAAGAATACAGGCAAGCTGTAAAAGCTTCTTCTCCTCAAATGTATAATCCGCTATAAGCTCATCTCTCTTGGCAACACTGAACCCAATTCTATCAAATATATCCTCTGGCTCAGGGTCGTCTCTCTCCATATCACAAAGCATACTTATAAACTCATAACCTGTTATGTATACAGGAAGAACACTCTGCTTTGCCGCATAAAAATATTTACACTTATCAATTGTAACTATACTTCCGTCATCAACAGATATATCTCCACATATACACTCAAATAATGTTGTTCTTCCAGCTCCCGGTCCACCAAGTATAGGATATATCTGTCCCTCCTCAAATGTAAAGGATATATCTGTAAGAACTTCATTCTTCTTATAGCTCTTTTTTATATGGCTTAATTTAAGCATATTTTTCTCCAATTCATATCATATAATTAAGTGACAGCCGTTAATATATCCGGACATCTACAACATAATTGTATACCAATCCATCACTTACTTTACAAACATTTTCTAACTATTATAATAATTTTTTATTAAATATTAAATCACAACAAAATATTATATTAAAAATCTATAACTTTGTAAACACATAATCAAATTGCTATTGCTTTTGATTAGAAACAATGCTAACATCTTAATATTATTTATTATAGCGGTTATCTGCTGGAAATGAAGGTTATGATGAAAACATTTAAAAAAATATGGTGGCGTCTGCTTTTTGCACTTTACGCTTTTATATATCTTCCCTGGTTCTTTTATCTTGAGCATAAAATAACTATGGATTATCCCGGAATTCACATATTAAACGGAACAATCGACAGCTATATACCTTTCCTTGAGATATTTATAATCCCTTATCTTTTATGGTTTGTCTATATAGCTGCTTCATGCATATATATGGTTCTGAAAGCTGACAATAAAGAATTTATAAGATTTGCTCTTTCACTTATTATCGGTATGTCTGTATCTATGTTTATATGTATGATATACCCTAATGGTCTAACATTAAGACCTGATAACATCCCTGATAATATATTTGGAAAGCTTGTTACTGTACTCTATGCTACCGATACAACAACCAACGTATTTCCAAGCATACATGTATATAATTCAATTGCCGTCCACACTGCCCTTTCAAAGTGTAAGGCACTTAAAGATCACAAATATATTGTCAATGCCTCACTTATATTATGTATACTTATATGCCTGTCAACAATATTCTTAAAACAACACTCTGTATATGATGTTATCGGAGGTATCGTTCTTATGGCATTTATGTATTTTATGCTTTACATTCTGCCAGAAAGAAATGCAGAAGCAAAGTGCGAAGCTGAAAGCCAGCAGTCTATAACAGACTAACAATAATATTATTATAACCTGCCCGATAAAAGTCTTTACATAAGATTGACTTTTATCGGGCAGATGTTATACTATCAATCATAAGATATTAACTGGGGAGCAGAAGGCTTTTGCCTGGCTGAGAGGGAATCCGGTTCCGACCCATATACCTGATGTGGATAATGCCACCGTAGGAAGATTATTATTCTCTAGTCATTTTAATAAAATATATGATGTTAAATTAAATGCAGATATTATAATTTTATGTTACATTCTATTTTTTAATCTGTATAAATATTCATCTTCCTAATTCTTCCAGTCAGTTCCCTAATTAATACATTACACGAAAGCACCAATACTTATTATGAATTTTTATTTTGTATTATGTGTGGAAATGGAGGATACTTATGGAATACACAACACAGATGGATGCCGCCAGAAAAGGCATTATCACTAAAGAAATGGAATGTGTTGCAGCTAAAGAACACATGGATATTAATGAACTTGTAAAACTCGTAGCCTGTGGACAAGTTATTATACCAGCTAACAAAAATCACAAATGCCTTGACCCTAACGGAATAGGCTCTATGCTTCGTACTAAAATTAATGTCAATCTTGGAACTTCAAGAGACTGCGTTGACCTTGATATGGAACTTGATAAGGTAAACAACGCAGTAAAAATGGGGGCTGAGGCCATAATGGATTTAAGTTCATTTGGTGACACACAGAAGTTCAGAAGAAAGCTTACTGCTGAATGTCCAGCAATCATCGGTACTGTTCCAATATATGATGCCGTTGTATATTATCACAAGGCTCTTAAGGAAATTACTGCTAAGGAATGGCTTGATATTGTAAGAATGCACGCTGAAGATGGTGTTGACTTTATGACTATCCATTGTGGAATTAACAAAGCTACAGCTAAGAAATTCAGAGCCGACAAACGTCTTATGAACATTGTCTCAAGAGGCGGTTCAATCATCTATGCGTGGATGGAAATGACAGGCAATGAAAATCCATTTTTTGAATACTATGACGAAGTACTTGATATATGCCGTGAATATGACGTTACTATGAGTCTTGGTGATGCATGCAGGCCTGGCTGTATTATGGATGCCTCTGATATATCACAGATTGAGGAGCTTGTTACTCTTGGTGAACTTACAAGACGTGCGTGGGAAAAGGACGTTCAGGTTATGATTGAAGGACCTGGACATATGCCAATCAACCAGATTCAGGCTAATATGGAAATCCAAAAAACCATATGCAAGGGTGCTCCTTTCTATGTACTTGGACCTCTTGTTACAGATATTGCACCTGGCTATGACCATATAACTTCTGCTATCGGTGGTGCTATCGCTGCTACATATGGTGCTTCTTTCCTCTGCTATGTAACTCCTGCTGAACATCTTCGTCTTCCTGACTTAAATGATGTTAAAGAAGGAATTATTGCAGCAAGAATTGCAGCTCACGCTGCTGATATTGCAAAAGGTGTTCCCGGTGCAATTGACTGGGATTTAAAGATGGATAAAGCAAGACGTGTACTTGACTGGGATGCACAATTTGATGCTGCCATAGACCCAGAAAAAGCAAGACGCTACAGACAGGAAGCCAAGCCAGAAAAAGAAGATACCTGCTCTATGTGCGGTAATTTCTGTGCCGTTAAGAATATGAATAAAATTATGGACGGTGAAATCGTTAGTATATTTGATGAATAATACACCAAAAAGCCAGCCGGATATTATTCCGGCTGGCTTTTAATATACTGTTAAATATTAAAGATGAAGCACTCTTTCCTTAATCTCCTGTGTACGTCCCTGATTCCAGAACTGTGTTCCAATATAACCGCAGGTTCTTCTTGCAACATTCATCTTATCCTGATTACGGTTACCACAATTAGGGCATTCCCATATAAGCTTTCCATCATCATCAGTTATAATCTGTATCTGTCCTGTATAGCCGCATACCTGACAATAATCGCTCTTTGTATTAAGCTCTGCATACATAATATTGTCATATATAAACTGCATAACAGAAAGAACTGCTGGTATATTATCATTCATATCCGGAACTTCTACATAACTTATTGCACCACCTGGTGAAAGCTCCTGGAACTGAGCCTCGAACTTCAGCTTGTCAAATGCGTTGATATTCTCTGTTACATGAACATGGTAACTATTAGTTATATAATTCTTATCCGTAACACCTTTTATCTTGCCAAATCTTTTCTGAAGATTCTTAGCAAACTTATAAGTTGTTGATTCAAGCGGTGTTCCGTAAAGACTGAAATCTATATTAGTCTCCTTGGCCCAGCGGTTGCAGGTATCTCTTAAATATGTCATAAGCTTTAATGCAAATTCTGTACCATTAGGATCCGTATGTGTAACACCCTTCATATAATAAGTACATTCACACAGACCAGCATACCCTAAAGAAATAGTAGAATATCCGCCGTAAAGAAGCTTATCAATAGTTTCGCCCTTCTTAAGTCTTGCAAGTGCACCATTCTGCCAGAGAATTGGTGCAACATCTGATGGAGTACCTTTTAATCTATAATGTCTGCACATAAGTGCTCTCTTACAAAGCTCAAGTCTTTCATCAAGAATTTTCCAGAATTTATCCATATCCTTACCTGATGAACATGCTACATCTACAAGATTAAGTGTAACTACACCCTGATTAAAACGTCCATAATATTTAGGCTTGTTATCATTCTCTGGGTCATTATAAGGTGTCAGGAAAGAACGACAGCCCATACAAGGAAAGCAATGTCCTTCTCCAAACTTATCAACCTTAAGCTTCTTCATAATCTTTTCCGATATATAATCTGGAACCATTCTCTTAGCTGTACATTTAGCGGCAAGCTGTGTAATGTTCCAATACTTTGAATCTTCTCTTATATTATCTTCCTCTAGCACATATATAAGCTTAGGAAACGCTGGTGTAATCCATACACCCTTTTCGTTCTTAACACCCTGTATTCTCTGCTTAAGAACTTCCTCTATTACAAGGGCAAGGTCTTCTCTTGTCTGTCCTTCCGCAACCTCATCAAGATACATAAATACAGTAACAAATGGAGCCTGTCCATTAGTTGTCATAAGTGTTATGACCTGATACTGAATCATCTGTACACCACGTTTAATTTCATCTCTTACTCTTAATTCTGCGACTTCCTTAATCTTATCTTCTCCTGCATCAATTCCAGTCGCCTTGAATTCCTCTGCAACCTGCTTAATGAACTTTTCCCTGCTTATCTGGACAAATGGAGCAAGGTGTGCTAATGAAATGCTCTGTCCGCCATACTGTGAGCTGGCAATCTGTGCAATAGCCTGTGTAGCTATATTACAGGCTGTAGAAAAGCTATGTGGCTTCTCAATCATTGTTTCACTTATAACTGTTCCGTTCTGGAGCATATCTTCAAGGTTCACAAGACAACAGTTGTGCATATGCTGTGCGAAATAATCTGCATCGTGAAAATGTATAAGCCCCTGCTCGTGTGCATCTACAATATCTGCTGGAAGAAGAAATCTTTTAGTAATATCCTTGCTGACCTCTCCTGCCATATAATCTCTCTGTACACTATTAACAGTAGGATTCTTATTGGAATTCTCCTGCTTTACTTCCTCATTATTGCACTCTAAAAGGCTTAATATCTGCTCATCTGTTGAATTAGACTTTCTTACAAGAGCTCTCTTATATCTGTATGTAATGTACTTTCTAGCAACAGAAAAATGCTCTCTTTTCATAATCTCATCTTCTACGAGATTTTGTATTTCTTCAACATTTAAAGTTCTTGACATTGAGGAACATTCTTCTTCTACACTGTTAGTAATGTCCTCTATTTCTTCTTTGGTAAGTCTTTCTATTTCAGGCACTTCAGTATTTGCCTTTTCAACAGCAGCAACAATCTTGCTATTGTCAAAAACAACTTCTGTACCATTCCTTTTTATTATGTTCATATCTAACTTCCCTCTTTACTTTTTAATTTCTTTTTAGTCAGCACTAGATATTGTATCACAAACATTATTAAACCACAAGATATAGTTTGGATTTTTTAAAAATATTAATTTTATTAAGCCTATAATTTATTTTCTGTGTATTACTTGCTTTTTTGGTAAATATACTTTAATATAGAGTTAGAAGTATTATTTTTCCATTTATACCCTTATTTTGTAGTATGTAAATGGAATTTTTAAGGAGGAAGTTATGGCTGATAGAACAAATTATATCGAAAATATATTACGACTTTCTCAAGTTGACTTTAAATATCTTAATTATGATGCCATATTCTCTGATGAAACAGAAAATTATCGTTATCCTTCTGTTCCTGTGTCAGGAGAAAATTTTACAATAACTCTACGAGTTGGCAAGGATAATATTGATAGTGCATATATATGCTATGGTTGTTGTTTCGTAAA